>JAEEGL017121604.1_pt1 | contig 10545 bp, 7 predicted proteins | sample 9134231 | NCBI WGS metagenome assembly JAEEGL01 (sample SAMN16246548, study PRJNA631951) | gut metagenome | biome: gut microbiome; feature: rumen; material: fiber-attached | host: Bos | place: Iran: Karaj | collected 2018-10
ACCGCGTCCGACACGGTCAGGGGAAAGATCGATTACCTGGTCTACAGCGAAGACGGAAAACCGCAGTATCGTTTTGACGACGGCTCCTTCGCCCTGATGCAGTGGGTAAAGATCCGCGGCGAGCTGTTCTATTTTGACCACACGTCGGAGGCGGTGACCGGCCTGCAGGCCATTAACGGCCATTCCTATTATTTCGACCGGGAGTATCACTGCGTTTTCGGCCTGGTGCCCATGGGGGACGACTGGTTTTTCTTTACGCCGGCGATCGGAATGAACCACGGCCTGGTCAGCATTGAGGGAAAGACGGACTTGTACTGGTTCGGAGAAGACGGGGCCATGTTTTCGGGCGGATGGCTTGAGATCGACGGGCGCCAGTATTATTTCGACGAAGACGGCCGCATGCATTTCGGCCTGCTCACGGAAGAAAACACTACGCAGGACAAGTCCCTGGGCCCGACGGTGACGTACGGTTTCGACACCAACGGCGTAAAAAGTTACGGCTGGCTTCTGATCGACGACGAATGGTATTATTTCAACCCGAACCAGGACGGCGTCATGAGCCGGAACGAATGGCGCGAGCATGGAAACCAGCGCTGCTACCTGAAAGACGACGGAACGATCGCCCGGAGCGAGACGTTAAAGATCGGCAGCCTGGATTACACTTTTTCTCCGGAAGGAGAGTACCGGATCCGGTGGCTTTCCGGCATTTGGTACAACCGGATCTATCTGCTTGCGTTTCTGCTCAGCACCCTCTGTATCTGGATGGGCAGCAGGGATAAAGACAAACGCAAAATGATCATTTCCGGCATTCTGGCCGTGTCCATCCTGGTGTTTCTTTCCACATTCCGCTCCATGACGGTCGGGAATGACATCGAAAGCTATGTGATATCCATCTATAACGGCCTGCAGTCGATGAACAACGATCCGGCCGCTTTTGTCCGCCAGTATTACTATATGGAGCCGGGCTATCTGGCCGTCATGTATCTGGGCTCCGTCCTGTTCCATACGCCGCGTTGTGCGCTGTTTGTCATGTCCCTGCTGACAAACGGTTTTGTATGCGCTGGTATCTATACCCAGCACACCCGGCGGGCGAGATGGATGGCATGGCTGGTGTGGTGCTTCCTGTTTTACTGCAATACGCTCAATATCATGCGCCAGTACGTAAGCGTCGCCGTTTTTTACTATCTGTTCGCCGGAAGGAAAGAGATCCCGTTCAAAAAGGCGGCGCTTCTGACGCTGCTTGCGTGCCTGTTCCATTATTCCGGGATCTTCGGGCTCGGAGCCTATGCTTTCTACCGTTTTTCCGGTTCGGCGGCCGTAAAACCGGGGGTCAAGAAGATCACGGCGCTGCTCACGCTTCTGGTGCCGGAGATCCTGGTCTACGGGATCGGCTTTGCCACCACGAAACTGAATGAGTGGGGAATGCTTCCCCGGAAATACCGCCTGATGATGCTGGGCAGGGGGAATACGGATATCCTTGCAACCGACTACGACGGACTGATCGCCGTAGCCTTCGGAATGGGCCTGTTTATAGCCGCGCTGGCCGCCATGACGGCCCGGTCCGAGAAAAAGGCCGTCCGGATCGAACGGCAGTCCAGGCTTCTTCTGTACATGGGAGCGCTGGACGCCATGTACGCGTTATTTAACAACGTCATCAATTACCGCCTTCAGTATTACGTCAGCGTTTTCCGGCTGGACTATTACACGGCGTTTCTGGAGATGCGCCTGCCGGTCCGATGGCGGAAGGCGGCGGCCGTCGTGACGGTCTGTGTTCTGTTTTTACTCTGGTATTATAAATACATTTACACACTGGAAGGAGCGGTCTGTCCTTATCTGTTCATGTGGGAACGGATGTAAGAGGCAGGGAAAGGAAATTTTATGTGCGGAATAATCGGATACATTGGAAAAAAGCAGGCGGCCCCCATTCTGCTGAACGGTCTTTCCAGACTGGAATACCGCGGTTATGATTCCGCGGGACTGGCAGTCCGGGACGGAGACGGAGAGATCGGTGTGGTGCGCGCGAAAGGCCGCCTCCAGATCCTTGCGGAAAAAACGGATGACGGAAAAGCCATGAAAGGATGCTGCGGGATCGGCCATACGCGCTGGGCGACCCACGGCGAGCCGTCGGAGACGAACGCGCATCCTCATATCAGCGACGACGCTGCCGTCGTCGTAGTCCATAACGGCATTATCGAGAATTATCAGGAGATCAAGGAAAAACTCCTGAAATATGATTATACTTTCTATTCCCAGACCGATACGGAGATCGCGGTCAACCTGATCGATTATTACCTCAAAAAATATAACGACGGCCCTCTGGACGCGATCGGACGCGCGATCGTGCGTATCCGCGGATCCTACGCGCTGGCTGTGATGTTCAGGGATTATCCGGGAGAGATCTATTTTGCGAGAAAAGACAGTCCACTGATCATCGGAAAAGGCGACGGGGAGATGTTCCTCGCGTCCGACGTACCCGCGATCCTGCAGTATACCAGGCAGGTCTATTACATCGGAAACCAGGAACTCGGCCGGATCAATGAAGACGGCGTGATCTTCCAGAACCTGGACCAGAAACGGATCGAACACGAGCTCGTAGAAGTGAAAATGGATGCTTCCGCCGCTGAAAAAGGCGGTTACGAACATTTCATGATCAAGGAGATCCATGAGCAGCCGAAGGCGGTGCGCGATACGGTCCGGTCGGTTCTGACGGAGAGCGGTGAGATCGATCCCATGAAGATCGGGATCTCCGAAGAAGAAGTCCGGAACATAAGACAGGTCTACGTCGTCGGATGCGGCAGCGCCTATCACGTCGGGATGGCCATGCAGTATATCCTGGAGGACCTGACGGAGATCCCGGTCAGGGTAGAGCTGGCGTCGGAATTCAGGTACCGTCACCTGCTGCTGGATCCGAACGATCTGGTGATCGTCATCAGCCAGTCCGGCGAAACGGCGGATTCCCTGGCGGCATTAAGGATCGCAAAGGAGAACGGGATCCGGACGATGGGGATCGTCAATGTGATCGGCTCGTCCATCGCGAGGGAGGCGGACAGCGTCCTGTATACGCTGGCGGGTCCCGAGATCGCTGTAGCAACGACCAAAGCGTACAGCGCCCAGCTGGCGGCCGGCTACCTGCTTTCCGTCTATATGGGGCAGGTCAGGGGAAAATTCGATAAAGAACAGGCGAAGGAATACATTCGTGAGATCCTGCGCCTTCCCGAGAAAATGGAACGGCTTCTGGAAGACAAGGAGCGGATCCAGTGGTTTGCGGCAAAACACGCCAACGTAAAAGACGTCTTTTTCATCGGGCGCGGGATCGATTACGCGATCAGTATGGAAGGTTCCCTGAAGCTGAAGGAGATCAGCTACATCCACTGCGAGGCCTACGCTGCCGGTGAATTAAAACACGGTACGATCTCCCTGATCGAAAACGGGACCATCGTAGTCGGCATCCTGACCCAGCCCGCTCTTTATGAAAAAACGCTCAGCAATATGGTGGAGACCGGAAGCCGGGGCGCTTACCTGGCAGGCCTTACGTTTGCCGGGAACTATGAGCTGGAAGAAACGGCCAAGTTCACTGTCTATATTCCGAAAACAGATTCCCATTTCGCGACAAGCCTCGCGATCATCCCGCTCCAGCTTCTGGCCTACTACCTGGCCGTTTCCAAGAGCCTGGACGTGGATAAGCCGCGAAATCTCGCGAAAAGCGTAACGGTGGAGTAAAGGAGTCCCATGGTTATTTCGAGAAAGCTCTACAGCCGGCTGCTTCTGCTGGTCGATACGGCGGCGCTTCTGTTGTCGTTTGTCCTGGGCCTGTTTCTCAGGCATCATGATTTCATGACGATGGCAAAGTGGAGGGTGGATCTTTACCAGGGCGCGATTTTTATCATGCTGCTGATCCTGGTGGTCATCTATCTGTTCCACAGGCGTTACGATGATTATATCGCCGATATGGACCCTGCGGAGAACCTGGTCGAGGTGATCAAGACCTGGGCGTTATTGTTCGCCCTGTTTGTGCTTTACCTCTTCCTTTCCAAGGAGGCCAGGCTGTATTCACGAAAGGCGTTCGCCTACATGCTTGTGCTCGGGGTCATCTTCGATTACCTTTTCAGGATGATCTACCGGCGGGCGCTGAAACGGCGGAATATCCGGATAACACCCCGGAAAAACGTCCTGGTGGTTACCGAAAGCGCCTGCGCGGAGCGGGTGGCATCGGAACTTGCCATGCGTGGCGGAAACGCGATCCGGGTGGTTGGACTTGCGCTGATGGACGAGGACAGGACAGGGGAAACGATCTGCGGGATTCCCGTAACCGCGGGCCCGGACGGACTGGCGGATACCCGTTTCTCCATGAATTACCGGGAGGCGTTTTTATATCTTCCGGATACGGACAGGGAAAAGATCCACGGGCTGGTCCGTTTCTTCGAGAAGGTCGGCATAGACGTCAGCCTGGGACTGAGGTACTGGGGAAATGACATCCGGGGCAACAGCATGATCGGGAAGACGGGAGAATTCGCTTCCATACGCTTCCCGGCCATGGCGGAACGCTGCAAGATACTGGGTATTAATTTTGCAGTGGGGACGGTCGACGCGGCGGTCATGCACGTCCGCGGAAGGCTGAAGGAACTGGCCGGAAAGTACGTTACCTTTTCAAACGTTCATACGACCGTTATGAGCCAGGAGGATGAAGAATATCTTAAAGTACAGAACGGTGCCGCGATCAAGTTCCCGGACGGGACGCCGATCGCCTGGCAGGAGCGCAGACGCGGTTATCCCCAGGCGCAGCGGATCGCCGGTCCGGACTTTATGGAAGCAATGTTCAGGGCGACCATGGACGGGAGCGTCCGCCATTATTTTTACGGCGCGAGCGAGAAGACCATCGAAAATCTGAAGAAAAACCTTGAAGAACGCTATCCGGGCATGCAGGTGGCCGGTCTGTATTCACCGCCTTTCCACGAATTGACAGAGGAAGAGGACGAAGCGGATATCCGGAGGATCAACGAGGCGGCGCCGGATATCATCTGGGTGGGGCTCGGCGCTCCCAAGCAGGAAAAGTGGATGGCGGCCCACCAGAACAAAGTATGCGGGCTGATGATCGGCGTCGGCGCCGGATTCGATTTCCACGGCGATATGATCCGCCGGGCACCGGTCTGGATCCAGCGCCTCGGGATGGAATGGTTCTACCGCCTCTGCCAGGATCCGAAACGGCTGTTTAACCGGTATTTTGTCACCAATTTCAAGTTCCTGTGGTATCTGATGACCCGCAGGGCGTAGAAGAAGCTGAAGAGAATAAAACGGAGATTCCCATGTCGGAGTATGATTATCTGGTGGTCGGGGCCGGCCTGTACGGGGCTGTTTTCGCGAGACAGATGACAGATGCCGGGAAAAAAGTCCTGGTCATCGAAAAAAGAAACCATGTTGCCGGAAATGCCTGGACGGAAGAAGTGGAAGGGATCCGGGTCCACCGGTACGGCGCGCATATCTTCCATACCAATTCGGACAAAGTGTGGGCGTATGTGACGCGCTTTGCGAAATTCAACCGCTTCACCAATTCCCCGGTCGCGAATTACCGCGGCGAACTGTATTCCCTGCCTTTCAATATGTATACCTTCAATAAGATGTGGGGCGTCGTCACACCGGAAGAAGCGGAGGAAAAGATCCGTTCCCAGCGCGAAGCCGCCGGGATCACCGAACCGCGGAACCTGGAAGAACAGGCTGTATCCCTGGTCGGGACCGACATATACGAAAAACTGGTCAAGGGGTATACCGAAAAACAGTGGGGCAGGCCCTGCCGTGAACTGCCGGCCTTTATCATCCGCCGGCTGCCTGTCCGGTTTACGTTCGACAACAATTATTTCAACGCGCTGTATCAGGGGATCCCGTCGGGAGGATATACGGCGCTTGTCCAAAAGATCCTGGAAGGGGTGAAAGTCCGGCTTGAGACAGACTTTTTCTCAGACCGCGCCGCCTTTGAGCAGATGGCGGACAGAGTAGTCTTTACCGGGGCTGTCGACGCGTATTTCGATTATTCGCTGGGAGAACTGGAATACCGGAGCCTCCGGTTTGAGACGGAGATCCTGGATACGGACAACTATCAGGGTAATGCCGTCATGAATTTTACTGACCGGGAGACGCCGTATACCAGGATCATCGAGCATAAGTGGTTTGATCCGGCCGAATGCGCAAATCCGGCTAAAACGGTGATCAGCCGGGAATATCCGGCCGAATGGAGGCCCGGTTCCGAACCGTATTATCCGGTCAACGACGAAAAAAACAGCCGGCTGTATGAAGCCTACCGGGAGCTTGCGGAACGGCAGACGAAAGTCCTGTTCGGCGGACGGCTGGGGTCTTACAGATATTATGATATGGACACGGTCATTGAAGCGGCCCTCTCGGATTCGGAAGTGGAGCTCTCAGGACGCCGTCCTTAAATTACGGAAAATCACAGATCAGATACGCAGAAGGCGCCGGGACGCTTCCTTATAGAAAGCGGCGGCGCTTTCTTTAAGGAACGGTGAAGCCGGAGAGTGCCGCATGGCGGCGGTCAGGGCATACAGTTCGGACGCGGTCATATCGCGTTCAAATGATTCCCGGAAAGGAGACGGGAGCTTTCCGGAGTCGGACGCCGGGCGGTAGATCAGCGGAATGGAGGAGGTATCATCCAGTAACTGCAGAAGAGGCGATGCGTCGCTTCGGACTCCGAGTACCCGCGCGTAACCGGCCCATCCCGCTTCCGTAAGGCGCGTCACGTCTTCCGTCCGGATGGACAGCAGAATGTGCAGCAGCGCCCGCCGGATCCGGGTGTACGTCATGTTCTTTGTCTTCAGGAGCATGGCGAAGCCGGACGGATCCCGGTACTGCGGAAGCAGTCTCTTTATCCTGGCCGCCAGCGCGTCGGATACGTCGAAAAAAGCTGTCAGATCGGGCTCTGTGCACAGTCTGTACAGGAGCATATCGCCGAAGTCATCAAAGCTGACCGGACCGGATTCTCTGAACCGGTCTTCCAGGATCCCAGGTTCTTTGTCAGAATACAGATTTTCCCCGAAAGCGGAACGCAGGGCTTCCGCGGAAACTGCAGGAGACGTCTTTTTGTTTTCCGCGGCGGCAGCGTTCGACAGGATCCGGGTCCTTAAGTCAGACGCGTGAATGCCGGGAATGCGGGGAACGGGGACTGGCACCACGGGACTGCCGCAATCCTGCAGCACCCGGTAGTATTCCAGGGCGAGCTGATCGTTCGGGGAAGGATCGGAAAGCAGCGGTTCCATGGCTTTGAATTGTTCGCTGTCTTCCGGGCCGCAAAGGGACAGGAGCGCCCCCGCGCGGGCGGCCGGGAAAGAGGATCCGGAGCTTAACAGCCGGCGGAGCTCATTTTTATACCGGTCGTTTCCAAGTTCCGCCGAAGACAGGAGAGCAGCCGTTTTTTCAAGGAGATCCGTACGGTCCGTGCCGACGCCGAAAACCATGTGGGTGACGGCGCCGAGCTTTTCCAGCAGGCGGATGCCGCATTCCGCAAAATAAGCGGCAGACCCGGCCGCGGCGTACAGCGGCATCTCCAGGACAAGGTCCGCCCCGTTTTCCAGCAGGATCCCGGCCCGCGTATACTTGTCAACGAGGGCCGGTTCTCCCCTCTGAACGTAGTCGCCGCTCATGATCACGATGCAGTACTCCGCGTCTGCGGCTTTCCGCGCCTGTTCCAGCAGATACCTGTGTCCCCTGTGCGGAGGATTGCATTCCATCAGGATACCTGCAATATTCATGGGTTTTCCGGAGTTGTTTTTCATGTTTTCATTGTATCAGGAAACCGGCGCCTGTGCGCTTTCCGAATGGTTGTATTGAATCTCATGCAGTTTTTCCTTTCTTTCTTCGCGTGTTCCTTCTGAATTTGCGGTATAATAAATTGTTAATCCGGTCAGATGACCATTGTTCATAATGAATTCTTTTTTATAGAGGGGGTAAAAACCATGTCATTTATTGAAGAAGTGAAACAGAAAGCCCGCGCAGATAAAAAACGGATCGTCCTTCCGGAATCCGGCGACGAAAGGACTCTTAAGGCTGCGGCGCAGGTCCTGAAGGAAGGAACTGCGGACCTGACCCTGATCGGGAATGAGGAGAAGATCCTATCCGACGCGAAAGCACTGGGCCTCGATCTTACCGGCCTTACGATCATCGATCCCGAAACCAGCGACAAAACCGACGCTTACGCGGAAGTTTATTATGAACTGCGGAAAAACAAAGGCATGGAACTGGATAAGGCGAAAGCGCTGATGCTTGGCGACGCCCTGACGTTCGGTATCATGATGGTCAAACAGGGCGACGCGGACGGCATGGTCGCCGGCGCCTGCCATTCCACAGCCGCCACCCTTCGTCCCGCGCTTCAGATCATCCGGACGGCGCCCGGCGTCAAACTGGTCAGCGGCTTCTTCGTCATGGACGTTCCGAACTGCGAATACGGTGAAAACGGCACATTCGTCTTTGCGGACTGCGGCCTGAACCAGGATCCTACCGCCGAAGAACTGGCTGCGATCGCCGATTCTTCCGCCAAGAGCTTCAAGGCTATGCTCGGCGCAGAGCCGCGCGTCGCGATGCTGTCTCACTCCACGATGGGAAGCGCTTCCCACGCGCTGGTCGACAAGGTCCGTGAAGCGACTGAGATCGCCAAGAGAGAGTATCCCGGACTGAAGGTAGACGGCGAGCTCCAGCTGGATGCCGCGATCGTTCCTTCCGTCGCGAAGTCCAAAGCACCCGACAGTGAAGTGGCCGGCAAAGCCAACGTCCTGATCTTCCCGAACCTGGATGCCGGGAACATCGGCTACAAACTGGTCCAGCGTCTGGCGAAAGCCGAGGCTTACGGACCGATGCTGCAGGGCATTGCCAAGCCCGTCAACGACCTGTCCCGCGGCTGCAGCGCTGAGGACATCGTCGGCGTCGTCGCGATCACGGCCTGCCAGGCGCAGATGAGCAAATGATCCATCCGGTCTCCGCAAAATGAAGGGCGGAAAATGGATCAAGATATGTTTTGGAGGATAATATCATGAATATTCTGGTCATCAACTGCGGGAGTTCTTCCCTGAAGTTCCAGGTCATCAACGCGGAGTCCGAAGCGCTTCTTGCGAAAGGTCTCTGCGAGAGGATCGGCATTGACGGTTCCCTGACGTATGAAAACGTCCGCGACGGCAAAGACAAAGTGAAATCCGAAGTCGCGATCCCCGATCATAAGGTCGGTATCCAGCTGGTGCTGAACGCGCTGACGGATAAAGAGAACGGCGTTATCGCGTCCCTTGAAGAGATCGGCGCGATCGGGCACCGTGTCGTCCACGGCGGCGAGTCCTTCTCCGCCCCTGCGCTCATCAACGACGAAGTCATCGCGGCCATCGAGCAGTGCGCGGATCTGGCACCGCTGCACAATCCGGCCAACCTGATCGGCATCCGTGCCTGCCAGGAAGTCATGCCGTCTACCCCGATGGTAGCCGTTTTCGATACGGCGTTCCATCAGACAATGCCGGCCAAGGCCTACATGTACGCGATCCCGAAGGAATACTATGAAAAATACCGTATCCGCCGCTACGGCTTCCACGGAACCAGCCACGACTTTGTTTCCGCCGAAGCGGCCGCCGCGCTCGGGAAATCCCGCGACGATCTGAAGATCATCGTTTGCCATCTGGGCAACGGTTCAAGTGTTTCCGCCGTATGCCATGGCAAGTGCGTGGACACCTCCATGGGGCTTACCCCGCTGGAAGGCCTGGCGATGGGAACAAGATCCGGCGATCTGGATCCCGCGATCATCGAGTTCATTGCGAATAAGGAAAACCTGGACGTTCACCAGGTACTGAACATCCTGCAGAAAAAATCGGGTGTGCTGGGTCTTTCGAACGGACTTTCCTCCGATTTCCGCGATCTGGGTAAAGGCAAGGATGAGGGAAATGCCGACGCGGCCCTGGCGCTGGATGCGTTCGCGTACCGTGTCGCCAAGTACATCGGCGCCTATGCGGCTGCCATGAACGGCGTGGATGTTATCGCCTTTACGGCCGGTGTCGGTGAAAACGATCCAGCGACCCGGGAAGCGATCTGCAGCTACCTCGGCTACCTCGGTGCGGAATTCGACGCGGAAGCGAACAACGTCCGCGGCAAACTGACCGTGATCTCCAAACCGGAGAGCAAGGTCGTTGAAATGATCGTCCCGACCAACGAAGAGCTGGCCATTGCCCGTGAAACTTATGCGTTGACAAAGTAAAACCGTTCTCGTATAATATCATTCGTGTCACGCTGATTTTACGCGCAAGGAGGTAGGGCAACCATGAGCATTTGTCCCAAAAATAAATCTTCCAGAAGTCATAGAGACAAAAGAAGAGCGAACTGGAAAATGACCGCTCCCACACTTGTGAAGTGCAGCAAGTGCGGTGCTTTGATGATGCCTCACAGAGTCTGCAAGAGCTGCGGCTCTTACAACAAGAGGGAGATCGTCAGTCAGGAAGATTGATCAGTTTTAATTTTTGTACTGAAACGAGGGCTGCCGCTGATAAGCGGCAGCCCTTTTCATGATTGCTTTTA
>JAEEGL017371836.1_pt1 | contig 10545 bp, 12 predicted proteins | sample 9134231 | NCBI WGS metagenome assembly JAEEGL01 (sample SAMN16246548, study PRJNA631951) | gut metagenome | biome: gut microbiome; feature: rumen; material: fiber-attached | host: Bos | place: Iran: Karaj | collected 2018-10
AATCGTGTCAGGAATTTGTTTTTTGCGTTGAGTTTATTCTTGGAAAATTTATAGAAGGAATGGTTTGCGCCTGACACGATTCGAACGTGCTACCCTCAGATTCGAAGTCTGATGCTCTATCCAGATGAGCTACAGGCGCATTTTGAATGGTAAAAAAAAGGTGTAAGCATTGCTCACACCTGTAGGGGTGCCTAGTCGGGATCGAACCGACGACAACCAGATCCACAATCTGGCGCTCTACCGCTGAACTATAGGCACCGTAAAAAAAAGCTCCTTGTTTTTGGCAAGAAGCTTTATGAGCCATGCAGGGATCGAACCTGCGACCCACAGATTAAGAGTCTGTTGCTCTACCAGCTGAGCTAATGGCCCGAAGTCCTTAAGACTTAGTGATATTAATATATAGAAAACCAGCATTTTAATCAAGAGCTTTATCTTGTTTTTTTATACTTTTTTTTATTAAAAAAATACTAAACAAAAATTTCTATTCTCCGATATTCAAAGTGAAAGACCATATTGTTTTTTCAGGGGTTATTGTTATGGAAGAATTAATAAAGGAATACGGAACAGTTCTTGCAGAAGAAGAAAATCTTCTTGATTGTCTTACAGATAAGCAGAAGTCTCTGCGTAAGGCAGTTACAGAAAAGAACTGGGAATGTCTTGTAGATCTCATTACAGAGGTAAATCTTATTTCAGACAGCTTCCATAAATTCGATATCCGCCGTGATGAAATTCAGGAGCAGCTCAAAAGCGAAGAAATCAAGCCATATTTTGAGCGGCTTGCAAGACTCCGGACAAAACTCCTCAAATGCAAGGTGGAAAATCAGGTTATTTCTAACTATGTAAACGTTACACGTGAGTTTATTGCGCAGGTAGTGGAAAAGGCACTGCCTCAGACACGCAATAAAAATTATACAAAATACGGCACAATTACACAGCCGCAGGCTGCCAGTGTACTGGTTGATGTGAGAGGTTAAGTTATGGGTTCAACATTTTCTGGAATTGAATTAGGAAAACGCAGTATCATGGCAAATACAGATGCCATTACAACTGCAGGTCATAACATTTCAAATGCAAATACAGAAGGCTATAGCCGCCAGAGAGTTCAGATAAAGGAATTTGATCCGTTATACAAGCCGGACCTTGAGCGCCTTGAACGCCCGGGACTTATCGGACAGGGTGTGGATGTAAAATCTATAGACCGTATTCGTGATGAGCTTCTCGACGAGCGTATTGTAGGGCAGGCTAATCAGGAATCTTACTGGGATACACGTTCCAAGTATTATACAATGCTGGAACAGATTTATAATGAACCGGATGATATTTCTGTACGTTCTAATATGGATAAATTCTGGGAAGCCTGGCAGGAGCTTTCGATTAACCCTGAAAGCAGGGCTGCAAGACAGGCCGTTGTAACCAGAGCAGAAACTCTTACAGATTCAATTCAGCAGAGATGGGAAGCACTGGCAGGTGTCGGAAATCTTATTGATGGTGATATTGAAGCAACTGTAAAACAGGTAAACAATCTTTCTCGTCAGATTGCAGACTGTAATGCAGAAATTGTAAGAAGCCGTGCAATGGGTGATAATCCAAACGATCTTCTTGACCGCCGCGACCTTCTCGTAGATAAACTTTCAAAACTTATCGACATCTCAACCGACCAGCGCGACAGCGACGAATTTATGGTACACGTCGGCGGCCGCGTCATCGTTCAGGGCAGCATTTCACGCGATATAGATTTAGTGCCGCGCTTTGACGACACCGGCTACAGCAAATTAGTGTGGAAAGATACAGGCAACGATGCCGTATTCAAAGGCGGTACACTCGGCGCACTCGTAGAACTCCGCGATGTAGATGTACGCAACGAAATCCAGACCTTGAACACAATGACAATGAACTTCTCAGACCTGGTAAACGACGTACACCGCAATGCAACAGGTGCAAACAAGGTTACAGGCCTCGACTTCTTTGTACAGCACAGCTTTGTAGAAAATGCAAACGGTAACTTCGACCGCAATGGTGACGGCGAACTCGATACTTCATACATCTTCCGCTTTACAGGTACAAATGCCCTCGATAAACAGCAGCAGGTTGGAATTGAAGGTGTAATGACCTTCAGCGGCTCTACAGGAGATGTACAGGTTCCTTACTTCCATACAGATACAGTAGAAACAGTAATTGCCCGTATCAATGACTCTACAAGTGAAGTTAAGGCTTATCTTGATAAAAATAATCACCTTGTGCTTAAGGGAACAACAGCAAGTGATATTAATAATCCGGATTTTGTAATCCGCCATGTAGAAGATTCAGGCTACTTCCTCGCAGGTTATTCCGGAGTTCTTGCAGCAACAGGCGAGGCTGGAGCTTATGATTATGCTCAGGCCGATGCAGTAAATGCGCTTACTGCTGGTGCACAGTTTGCAGTTTCTCCGGTTTATAATCCTTCGGCATATATTGAAGTAAACCCGGTACTTAAAAACGATGTAATGAGCGTTGCTGCCGGTTATATGGATGCTTCAGGTACAGCACCAACAGGCGATGGCCGTGCTGCAGTAGAAATTGCAGCTATCCGTAACACAAGTGTTATGGTTGGCGGAATGAAAACCTTTGACGATTATTTTGCTGATACAGTTACAAATGTTGCATTAAAGGGTGAACAGGCAGAAACAAACCTTTTGAGCCAGAATGCAATTATGGATGATCTTAGAAATCTCCGCGACTCAATCAGTGGAGTAAATATTGATGAGGAACTTGACGAAATCATGAAGTTCCAGCATGGCTATACTGCTGCGGCAAAGTTCATTACAGTTTGGGATGGTTTGATTGATACAGTAATCAACCGTCTCGGAGTTTAAGGAGTAACATATGCAGCGAATATCTAGTCAGATGAACAATAACAATACACAGAGCGCGCTCCGCCTTCAGGAGAGCCGGCTGAATCGTGCCAACAATCAGATTGGTTCACAGCACAGAATCCAGCAGCTCCGCGACGACCCTATTGCAGCCGGTCACCTTGTACGCTATCAGTCTTACCTTGGCCGCGTAAAGCAGTTTGAAAAAAATGCTCTTACTCTTTCAGATCAGTTTACATTGCGCGAAGGCTACATGACCGACTCCCTCGAAATTATGCAGCGTGTCCGCGAACTGGCAGTAACGGGAGCAAACGGCATTTACACTAAGGAAGATATGTCGAACATGGCAACAGAAGTTGATGAACTTCTTAAAGCTCTTGTGCAGAATGCCAATGCTGTAAGCTCAGACGGAAACTATATCTTTGCCGGAACAAATACAAAGGCTACTGCTTTTGATGTTGAAATGGGTAATGTTGAGGGTAGTGGAGTCCCTCTTATTCAGAATGTTCGTTACAATGGAAATATCGATGTAAACCGTGTAGAAGTAGATGAAGGCAAATATCTTGTAAACGATAATGCCGGAATCAAAACTTTCTGGGCTGAAAATCAGCAGGTTTTTGGTGCCCGCGATGCTTCTCAGTGGCAGGCAAGCCGAGATACAGTTATTGCCGTAGATGGCGTTAAGATTGAAATTAAGCAGGGAGATAACGTTTATGCTGTTGCTGCGAAAATCAACAATAGCGGAGCAGCTGTAAAGGCAAGTATTGACCCTGTACGTAATGCCCTTAATTTTGAAACAACAGATGCCCGCCAGCTCTGGCTTCAGGATCTTGAAGGTAGTGCTCTTGAAGAGCTTGGAGTAATTAAAGATTCTTCACAGCTTCCTCCATATAATCTTGCTAATGGTGCCCGTCTTAGCGGCGGATCTATGTTTGATACAGTAATTGCCTTCCGCAATGCTCTTCTTGCAGGTGACCAGGAAAGTATTGGCGGCCGTGTGCTTGGTGCTCTGGATAAGGGAATTGACAGTCTTGTAACAAGAATTGCAAAATCCGGTTCAGAATATGAACGTGCACAGCTTAATGCAACAAGAAGCAGCAAACTTGCACTCGATGTAACTTCTCAGGTAAGCCGCGAAGGCGACCTTGATTTTACAAAGGCTATTACAGACCTTAAGATGCTCGACTATACAAATCAGGCAACCTTGAGTCAGGCCGGAAAGATGTACTCATCAACACTTTTGAACTATATGCGTTAAGGCGAGGTAAATATTAATGGAAATTATTACAAAAGCCCGTGGAAAAATCACTGTTTCTGAAGACCGTCTTGTTACTATTCCAGCCGGACTTTTCGGTTTTGAGCAGTACACAAAATATGCACTTGTAGATTCAGATTATGAGCCCTTTATCTGGCTTCAGTCCTGCGAGGATCCGAATCTTGCTTTTCTGATGGTAGATCCCTTCCTTATCTGCACAGAATATGAAACTGATATTGATGATGAAGCTCTCGCAAAAATTGGAATTACAAAGCCGGAAGATATTGTAATAATGACAATTGTTACAGTTCCTCATGATGGTTCTGCAATTACAGCAAACTTTCAGGGACCTCTCGTTATCAATAAGAAAAATCATATGTGCATGCAGGCAATTCTTAATGATAACCGCTGGTCTACAAAGGTTGATATCGTAAAAGCCTTGAATACGAAGGGAGGCTGCTAATGCTTATCCTTTCACGTAAAATAGACGAAAAAATCAAAATCGGCGAAGATATTACAATTACCCTGATTGATGTTCACGGAGATCAGGTAAAAATTGGCGTTGAAGCACCAAAGAATGTAAAGGTTTTCCGTCAGGAAGTTTTTGATGCAATTCAGATGGAAAATAAAGCAGCGGTTGCAGTTGCACAGGAATCACAGAGCGAATCTGCCTTTAGTGCAGTCAGCGCCCTCAGTAAGCTTCTTAAGAAATAGTTGCATTCAATTTTAATTCAGCTTCACTTGCGCGAAGATAAACCGGACCGTCAAAATCCTTGAGCGGTTCGGCTTTTTTTTCTATAAGTTCTTCTGCAATTTTTATGAGGGCTTCCCCTGTCTGCGCACTAACTGCCGGAATAAGGAAGTTCTTTCCGCTATAAGCGCTTTCTAGTTTTTCCTTGAGTTTATCTGCATCAGGGCCGCATACAAAAACTGTATCGAGGTCTTTTACTGCATCAAAAATCTTCGGAATTTCGTAATCATCATCTTTAAGAAGAAGTGTCTGCCCATTACAAAGGCGTGCGTAAAACTTATCTTTATTTGCATCAATGCAGGAAAGAAGAGGTAAGTCCAGGTTCTTATAAGGATAGGCATAAGCCTCCAGTGAAGATACTCCGTAAACCGGAACATTGTAAGCAAGCTCAATTGCCTTAAGGGCAGAAATACCAAGTCTTAGGCCGGTAAAGCTTCCCGGTCCTATAGTAAGAACACTTGCATTAAGATCAGCAGGAGTTAATTCTGCTTTTGCAAGAAGCTCATCAATACAGGGAACAAGAATTTCACTCTGGCGCATACCAATATCATAGGTTGAAGAAATGAATTTTGATTCAGTTTTTACAGCAAGCGAAATTCGTGTTACGGCACAGTCTAATGCAAGGATATTCATTGCAGTTCCCCTTATATTTCCCCGTTATTCCAGTTTTCAATTTCAATCAGCCGGCTACCGTCTTCCTTCGGAGTAAGGCGAAGGATAATGGTACGAGCAGGCAGTTCTTCCATGATTTTTTCCGACCATTCAATGATGCTTACTCCGTCGCCATAAATCATATCGTCTGTTCCAAGATTTACAAAATCTTCACCGCCTTCAAGACGGTACACGTCCATATGGTAAAGAGGCATTTTTCCATAGTATTCACTTATGAGACAGAAAGTAGGGCTTGTTATTGTTTCTGTAATTCCCAGGGCCTGCGCAATGCCTTTTGTAATTGTTGTTTTTCCGGCCGCAAGTGTTCCCTGCATGGCGATAACGTCGCCTTTTTTTAATTTATTTCCGATTCGTACTCCAAGGGCAATTGTTTCCTCAGGAGAATGTGTTGTGAATGTCAGCAAGGTAGTCTGCCTTCAAGTTCTTCAGTAAAAATATATTCGAGAAGAGCTTTTTTTACAGGTATTAAAGGATAATTGATTGGTTTTGGAAATGAGAGTTCAATAATTTTTTTACCCATAGGACTGGTTTCAATGCTGAAGAAAATAGGTACAGTTTCGGTGCTGTTAGGAAGCTCAAGAACGGCATCACAGTTGTATTTGCGCATGTAGAAAATGTGTCCTTCTTCGCGTTGAATGTTCTGTAGCTCAATTACTCTCATATTCTTTATAGAATACCTCAAATCTGCTCACTTATCAAGTTTAAATTTCAGCAATGCAAGAAATTGAAAGTTTTTAAAGCTCATATTTATAAACGAGGATATAAATTCTGTTTCTGGCCTTTAATGAAATATCCTGGAACTGAATATGCAGCGCGAGTTTGCCGGTAGGCAGACGTCTTGTTCGTCTTATGATACCGATAATATTTTCTTCAATTCCTGTATCGGGCAGGTGAACACTGATATACTGTTTTTCTTTAATTGGTAGTGTAGTCTGAATACAACATCCGCCGGCAGAAATATTTGTAATTTTTCCTTCGTATTCATTGTCTGAAACTATGAATTTATCTTCGCCCTTTTTTGCATTTTCATTCGGGCGTGCTGCAGCAAAAAGACATTCCCTTTCAAAGAATTCACGTTTGAAATGACGCTGTGCCTGACTTTCAAGCTGTTCTGAATGTGAAAGAACCATGTAAAATTTGCCGTCGTTTCCTTCGTTATATCTGATTATTCTTGTAATAAGATTATAAGAAAGCCCATCGGAAGTTTTGAAGGTAAAGCGGCTTCTTGTCAAAAGCTCAGGTCTTCTTTGTGATTTATAAATAAACTCCGGAATTTCTGCTGTGAAAAAATCTTTTTGATTAAGGGTAACTGTAAAAGGATACTGTTCTCCTTCGTTTGAAATGTAAAAGATAACTGACTCAGGTGGTATCTGACGGGTCGAAAGAATTTTTTTAGTCTGGGCAACAATAAGCTCCAGCTTAAAAAGACAGGTGAAGAAATCATTCATCTTTTGATCTGTAAAAAGATTTTTCTGCACCATAATATCATAGGCAGTATGGAAAAGTTCATTAACTTCGGCATTGCTTTTGATAAAGAATAAAATGTTGTTGCAGTCTGTAACGCGGCATACTTCCCATAAAATTGCAGAATCCTGGTCAGTCAGATTATGCTCTTTTGCCAGTTTTACAATATCTTTATATTTTGTTTTACGGCTGCGTTCTTTTTCCAGAAATTCTTCTGATTTATAGTAATTGCTTATTCGCTTGAAAATGATAAAGGCAATACCCAGAATTGCTGCAAAAATTATCAGAAGAATAATTATGATTGCGATATCAGGTGCATGTGCCTGTCTGGCTTCGATAGGGGAGCCGCTTCCAGAACCTAACAAGAAGAACATATTAAATCTCCTTCAATGTTTTAGAAATTTCCTTTAATCTTGGACAAATTTCATATTCAGAAAGATCTCCAAGCATTACAGTGTCATTATTCTGCAGAGCTGTTTCGAAATCTTTAAGGATAGGAGAAAAGTCTGCAAAAAAGTCTTTAAAATTCATTCCGTTTACACTTGTTTCTTTGAAGGTTTCCGGGAAGAGGGAAGCGAGGGTTGCTATATGGCAGAACTGGTCAATGTTGTCTGCAAGCTTTTTAATAGATTCACTTACTTCCTGATTTTTTCCACTCTGGAGAGCTACAGGAACTTCTTCCATCTGAGCTGCAAGTTCTGAAAATAAAGTTGAAAGCTTTTGAAAAGAGGCTTTAATATCATTTATTGTAACAATAGAAAATTCAAATTTAGTATCTTTGCCAAGAGCTTTTTGTGCTTCGCTGTCAAAAATATCTGCTGTAATCTGTTTGCCGTCTACAGAAATGCCGATTACAGCTGCGTCATTTTCTTCGCAGGTTTTCTCAAAAGAGCGCAGTACGTCACCTACTGTCTGTTCATCTTCTATCTGTACTTCAACCTGCTGACCATTAATATAGAATTCTATCATGACTTACCTGCCTTATTTATTTTGATTTTGATTTTGTTTTACGAAATTAGAAATTGTGTTTTGCTGTGCTTCAAGGCTGTTCAGGGAACCTTCCATCTGGCTGTATTTATTTCGTAATTCAGCTTCTTTTTTAGCCATCTGACTTTCAAGCTTTGTAACTTTAGATTCTGAACTTTTGATTTTTGAATCAAGCGAAGAAGTTTTTAAGGCAAGAATTCCGCCGGTTTGTGTATATGCAGAAATCTGTTTATCAAGCTTATAAGCAATTCCTGAATCAACTATTAAGTCACCATCAGAATCGTAGCCGAAAAGCATTTTAATATCATCAAGATGATTTGCAAGTGCATCATCAAGTTTCTTTTCATCAATTTCAAGATAGCCGCGGAGCTTACTCTGTGAATAGCCGCCGGAATAGCCTCCAGCGTTAGTTGCAATTCCCAGCTGAGAAAGCATTGTGACTTCTGCAGAATCAGAAAAAAGATATCTTGCTGCAATTGTAGAAGCCATATTTGATTTTATATTTGTAAGAGAAAAATCTGACTGGAAAAGACCAAGCTTTTTCTGTTCGGCTTCTTTTTCATCTGCAGAAAGGTAATCAAGTTCTTCAATAATTTCGGGCTTGTTCTGTGAAAGAATATTTAATTCTGCAACTGCCTGATTATATTTTCCAACAAATTCGATGATTGCAGCTTTTGAAGAATCTACATCCGGCTTTACCGAAATAGTTGCGGTTTTTTCTGTCTTGTCGTGTACGTTAAGTGTAATTTCCGGAACAACATCATCAATCTTGTTTGAAGGACGTGTAATTGTAATTCCTTCATATTTGATTATTGCATCATCTGCCGTAGAAACAGGATGTACCGGCCCATAGCCAAGATCTTTTACCGGGTCAAGGGCAGAAAAATCAGAAACTGTGTAAGTTCTTCCTGTGTTTACATTTCGTACTGCAATAGCTTTAATTCCGGGAAAATCAGCAAGCTTAATATCAACAGGAGCAGCTTTTTCATTTTCTGCAGGTGTATAAGGAATTTCTTTTTCAGAACCATCCTCCATTACTGCATAAAGAACCGAGTCTGTAACTATCGGTTCAAGCGGAACCGGCGGCTCTTTAGGAAGGTTGAGGTTAGTATCTGAATCATTATTGTTAATAACTATGCCGCCGAATTCAGCACTTCCCGCATCAGGAAGCTCCGGCTGCAAAAGTGTCTGATTAATGGACGGAGTTATATCTTCTGTTTCACTTCTGGTAACTGTAAACTGAACATGAAGGGTAGAGTCGCGCAAGATTTTTTCTGGAATTTTTATCTGATAAGCTCCGCGGGGTTCTACAGTTACACTTTGTTTTTCTTCATCGTATTGTATATTTGTAAGGGAAAGACGCGGCATATAAGCCGGTTCATCATATTCTATTTTATTTACAGGAAGTACTTCATTTCTGTTCGAAGCAAAGACCTGAGTTTCTGATTTTACTTTATCTATCATGCCTGAATCAAAGGCAAAGGTTTTTGCGTCGTCTTCAAATATCAGACGGTTTTCTTTACCGGTAGCAACTGCCTCTATTAAAAGAGATTTTTTTCCGGCACTTGCACCGATTATTGCTGATTTTATTACATTGTTTCCGCGTTTATTAATTGCGGCAGAAAAATCTTTGAGGGAACCGCCTTTCCAGTTAAAGGTTATCTGTTTTTCGCCAACCTTATAGGTATAGGTTCCCTGGGGTACCTTAAAATCATTTTCCAGCTCACCACTTAAAAAGCGGTCTGAAGAAGCCGCCTGAATAACATCTACTTTAAACGACTGAAGGCTAGCACTACGGTTTGCTTCTGCAGTGACAGCATATTCTTCTGTAGATGAGGTGAGTTTACTGTTAAAAGGATTTTCAAATGAATAGAGAGTTTTTGTATTGTCTCTGAGGGCAGCGAGTTTTGTATTGATGTCCCGCCAGGCGTTCTTCTCAGACTTTAACGATTCAAGCTGATTTTGTTCCCTTGTTAGAGGGATCCGCTCAATTTTCATGAGCTTTTCAACAGTATCGTTAGTGTTGTACTGATCAGTAACGCCTGGTATGTTCAATCCGGCCATAGTTAGATTACTTCGTCAAACATTGAACCGATGGCTTTTCGTATGCGGAGCTTAAGCTTCTGCATATCTTCCGACGGAATTTGTTTTATAACCTGGTTTGTTGCCGAATCGACAATTGAAACGACTACACTTCCAAGTTCCTTGTTTACGCTGAACTGAAGCTTGTTTCCGCCTACCATTTCAGACATCTTTTGGAGCGCTTGCGAATCAGCCTTTAATTCAGCCATATTCTGCTCAAGATTCTGCGCTACCTGGGCTCCTGTGGGAGTTATGGATTGTGCGGTATTCTGCACGGGTGCCGAATTACCTGCATTCCTGCTGTTAATGTTGTAAAGAGACTGGCCATCCATTGCCACATGAACCGCTGAATTCATTGTAATTGCATTCATAGTTCTCCTCCTTGAAAAAAATGGAAAGGGAAGGGGGGCGCATACCCCTTCCTTCCATATTTCAAATCAAAAAGATGACATCCAGTTATCTCTTCAATTCTTGTTTTTTAATTA
>JAEEGL010091893.1_pt1 | contig 10544 bp, 8 predicted proteins | sample 9134231 | NCBI WGS metagenome assembly JAEEGL01 (sample SAMN16246548, study PRJNA631951) | gut metagenome | biome: gut microbiome; feature: rumen; material: fiber-attached | host: Bos | place: Iran: Karaj | collected 2018-10
GCCTGGCTCGGAGACTGCCAGCGGGCGCATGATCGCCGCCATGTCGGAGTCGGGCCCGCGCAGCTCCAGCGTGACAAGCGCCTCGCGCAGGGCGTCGGCGCCCAGGAACTTGGCGGCCGCGCGGTCGGCTGCAAGCTCGCGCTCTCGCTCGAGCGGCGACATGAGCCGGTCGAGGCGGCCCAGGTAGGAGCGCCGCCACGGGTTCAGCACCCACGTGAAGACGCCGAGCCGGAGAGTCGTCCAGAACACCCGCACATGCAGAAGCGCGGCGCCGTGGACGGTGTCGCTGTGCGCGACGTGCCCCAGCTCGTGCGCGACGACGCCGCGGAGCCCGCGCTCGCCCAGCGCCGCGAGAAGCGGATAGCCAAGGACCAGCATGTTCCGCCTGAGCCACGGCACGAGCGGGAAGGCGGACGACACGGAGGCGTTGAACTCGACGGGCTGGAGGAATATCCTGTGTATGCGCGGCGCGCCGACCGCCTCGGCCGTCTCGCGGACGAGTTCGTGGAGCCTCGGCCAGTCCTCGGCGCGCAGCTCCGGCAGGCCGCTCCACGGGCGCGCCTTCATGATCTGGCAATAGGACCTGACCGTGACAAAGAGGTTCAAGATCAGGAAAATCATGATCTGCGCGCTTTCCCTGGGGCGCATTATGCAGAACACAAGGAGGAACAGGACGAGCGCGATTGCCAGAAGCCCGACCACCACGCCCTCGGCAAGCAGCAGCGCAAGCCTGAACCTGTAGAACCCCGGATGCCTGCGAAAGCACCGCTCTGCGCGCTCCCACCGCTCCCATTCCCTGCGGGTTATTCCCTCAAACACCTCTTAGACTCCTTCTCTCTCTCCGCGTCTTCGCGGACAAACCCACGCCGTCGCCATGCCCCGCAGGCACAACACGGACTTGCCGTTCGCGAAACGCCTTCTTCGCCTCCGCATGGCACACTATTATACCATAGTGCCCTTCTCTCCGGGGGAGCAAAACACACTAACCTCTAACCACTGCGGCGATAACGTCTCGGTTCGTCGTGTAGTGCAGCGTCTCCTTCTGGACGTCTAGCTTCCAGTTGGGACGCCAGACTTCGTCCTCCCAGAGACCATCGGATTCCCAAACATAATCTCCTCCGACGCAGATCTCCAGCGGAACGAGCAGCTGGTCGGCAAGGTGCTTCTCGCACGCCTTTCCGGACTTCACGAAATCGCGCACGGCGTGAACGACCTCGTGCGCCACGGCCTTGCGCGACTTGGCGTATGTGCCGACGGACGACATGACGACCGACGCGCGCTCGTAGTCGAGCTGCACATAGCAGTAGTTGCCGGGGCCGGACGACTCCACGCGGCGCGTCTCCTGCGCGAGCCCAAGCTCGCGCAGCTGTGCGCCGACGATGCCGACCTCGGCCTCCGCAATCGAATCGGAAATCGCCGAGACAACGCCGACGACCTTTCCGCCGCAGATCTCGGCAACGGCCCTCACGCACGTGAGGTGCTGCCGCTTCAGCCCCGGCTTCTCGCGCCCCGCGCGGATCTTCTCGATCCGCAGCGGCCGCCCGGTGACCGCGCTCAGCGAGAGCGAAGTGCGAAGGACCTGCCCTCCGCCCTCGCCCCGCGAACCGTCTATCTCTACAAAGTCTTTCATTTGACTTTTATATGTCTTTCATTTGGCTTTTATATCAGGCAGACACGTTCTTGCGACGCTCTATCACGAACTTCATGTAGTCGATGACGGAGTCGTTCCAGCCGAAGACCTGATAGACGCCCAGTGCCTTTGCGTCGGCCTCGGAGATGGGCGAGGTCATGTAGGCGTCGCCGCGCAGGACGAACGCGACGGCGTTCGGGTTGCGCTTGCGGTACTCCCTCCAGCTCGCGAGCCAGCCCCGTCCGTACTCCTCCGTGTCGGTGAGGAAGACTGCGTAGTCCGCCTTGACGTTCTTCCCAATCATGTACTTGACGGCAGACTCCATGTAGGTCCCGCCGCCTACCATCCGCGTGATGGCCTTGATGTGCGTCATCACGGAATCTGCGGCCGGAACGGAGTAGGAGTGGACGTCGGTGTCCCACGGCAGGACCTTCACGCGCTTCAGCCCCTTCATGAAGAAGCCGACGAACATCGCGCTCACGGCGGCGTAGGTGAGGACGGACGAGCCGCCGATCGGCGCGCCCATCGAGCCCGACACGTCCGGCGCGACCACCCACTCCCTGTCCGCGAAAGCCGACCAGTCGTATGCGAGCGCGTAGTCGTTCATCACGTCGGCAAGATAGTCCACAACCCACTTGTCCTCCGGCGCGACCTCTCGCTCGACGGCGAGGTAGGCCGTATAGAGCCGGAACGGGAACACCTTCGCCTTCCTGAGCGACTCGACGTTCACCTTCGCCCCGACGACCTCCTTCGAGACGGCGCCCTCGCGAAGGAACTTCGCGAGGTACTTCACGAAGCGCATCACCGGCGACTTCGCGGCGACAGCCGCCCAGAGCGCCTTGTCGAACTTGCCGTAGAGCGAGGTGAGGGAATTTACGTCGATGCTTTTCTCGGCAAGCAGCTTTGCCGCGCCCGCGAGGTCGCCCGACTCCACGGCGGCGACGAAGTCGCGGTGCGCCGCGAGGTCGGGGTACTCCGCGTACGCCTTCGCAAGCTTCTCCTCGGAGCTCCCCTTGACGCCCGGATATGAGTTCAGGATGTAGGCGTAGATGGAGTCCTCGCCCCTGAACCGCGAGAGCCGTATCGCATCCGCGATCTGCCGACGGTACTTCTGCGCGTAGTGCGGGTTCGCGTTCTTCGCGATCCAGGCGGAGATCGCGGACTTCACGGCGCGGCCGAGCCCGCGAACGGACTTCGCCATCTCGATGAAATCGACGAGGTCGTTTCCGGTAAGGACGACCTTGTTGAACGTCTCCTTGAAGAGCGCGGAGTCCTTTTGGGAAAGATACACGAGCCCCAGGATCGGGAACGTGCGGATGAAGCCCTCGTTGCGCCCGCGCACGATCGCGGCGGCAAGCGGCGCGGCGTCCGCCCGCCCAAGGAGGCGCACTGCGTCCGCCGTCGCATCCTTTGCGTTGGCGTAGAAGGAGTTGCCGAGAGTCCCCGTCATCGAAAGCTGGTCGAGGAGCGTCACGTCGCCCGGCGTCCATGCCGCGAAGCCCTCCGCGTTGGTCGTGTCCGCCGCGGCGTATGTCGCCACGGTCTTCAGGTTCTCCTTTACATTCTTCATGTCTCTTCGCTCCTTCCTTCGCCATGCGCGGCTTCGCATCCCGGCAACCGGCGTTCCTTGGCGATGTCTGAATGAGGAATGGAAGAGACTGGGCTGATCCGGAGATACATCCGGTCCGGGCCATCCACTTGACCCTAGTTGATTCTGGTGTGGTTGAAACCAGTCCGAGCACCTCAGAGACAAAATGGAAGGCGAGGAATGTTGCGCCGTGGCGTTGAGACTTCACAGAGAATAAAGTTGAAACCAAGGCAGGCACCTCGCCAAAGAAGATTCGAGGAATACGGGGCTCTGGTCAGTGCCGCACAAAGCCGAGGCAAGCGCATGCCATCATGCTTTCAGCACCAGGCCGACCATGGAACGATGCGACACGCGCTTCCACGACCGGTACCTGAACTCGGTTAACAATGTTGAATCCAGAAGCCAGCACCTCGAACGAAATCGTCTTTCAAGGAACGCCGGTTGTCAAAGATCGATGCCGCACCAGGCGACGCCCATGTAGTAGCACACCCCGTGCCAGCGCCAAAACCCGTCCAAACCCGCCTTTTTGCCCTCTGCCGCCTATCCTAAATGATAATTGATATACAAATTTATATCCGCAGCCACCTAAACATGCCATGCCTCGTCGTTGGCAAGTTCGCGAGCGGAAAAATCTTATGGAGTTTGATGAAGCATCTTCGAGATCGCACCTCAAATACCACGTCAGTGCCACCATGTCCCTTCCAATCTCCATGTTTAGCGCCGCAGGCCGATATACCACTGCCGCTGATTACAACCGGATTTCAAAACCATATTGAAACCCCCGTTCGCCATGTGCTATAATGTCCTCATGTCGATGTATGAGTCAACACCCGTCGACCTCGTCTTTCCGAAGAAAGCGAAGGTCGAGAATCGTGACACGTCGCCGCTGCCGCCGCAAACGACGCTGGATGTCGTGCTTTGCCTCGTTGGCGTCGTGATAAGCATTGTCCTCGTGTATGCAATCGGCATTTCACTCGTCTTGTACCTCGAGTCGCTTTGATCTACACGGGCAATTTGTTACACTCGACATGAAATTACCCTACATATTGGAGACTCGAATGGGAGGCCGAACTATGACAAAGCAGGAAGCAGGGGAAGAGTGGGCGTATCTCGACGCGAAGGTCAGAAACAAATACGCCGACGACGACTGGCACCTCGCCGTGTATGAACGGCTCGAGGACCTTGTGGACTACTGGCTCTGCTCGAACGGCAAGGATCCCGGGCCGTGGGAGATGCCGCCTATTCCGGAGGGCGTGGAGCCATGATCAACATCGATGTCAAGCTGCCATAAACAGGCGAAGAATTTTCCAGTACACACCTCCTCAATACCATGCCCTTATCGATTCAATGACCGCTTCAAGAGATCCTTGGGACTGGCGCTTGCACGCATTTTTGCTCCGCATTTCTCACGCAAATGGACTCCAGCGATGTACACCCCTTGAATAAATCAAGGTTCTTCTTCACGATTCGCGAATACATTTTCTGCGACATGATGACATTTCTCAGAGATGTACAATTCTCAAATACGGTGTATCCTAGAGATCGCACGGAATCTGGTATGTTGATGGATTCCAGTGCCGAGCATTCATAAAAAGCCTGATTACCGATATAGGCAAGTGTTTCTGGCAACTTGATTGTGCGCAATGCTGTGCAAAAGACAAAAGCAAATTCGTCAATGCCCCAGAAACCCGGCGGAAAGTTTACGGTTTGCAGTGAAGTGCAATGCGAGAAAAAGAATTGCCCCACGGATTGGTCTCGTTTAGGCAACGTGACGGATACGAGCGAACTACAACCGGAAAATACACCTTTGAACATCTCAATGATGCTGTCGGGGAATGTCACGGAACGCAAAGAGCTACATCCGGCGAAAACGTGGTCGTCAACATATACTATTCCATCCGGGACAACGGCCTCCGTCATCGCGACGTCAGCGCCGCACAACAAATCACGCCCCTTGTCTATAAGCAACCCATTGACATTCATGTATTTCATGTTTTCTGGAGGAATGTTAGGAACGAGATCAAGGGCGGCTCCGCCGAGGTTTGAAATCCCGGCCGGAACAGTCAGCCTTGGGAGTTTCGGGCACTCTCTAAAGGCACAAGCACCGATCTTCTCAAGCGACTTCGGCAGGGTGACGCACTCCAATTCAGCACAACCGAAAAATGCCGAGAACTCAATTCCCGCTAATCCTTCGGGAAGTGTTACCATCTTGAGCGCGGGACATTTCTCAAAAGCTTCTTTACCGATTATCTTTACTCCCTCTTCCATAGTGACCTCCATGAGGCATGGACACTCCGCAAAGGCGTGTTCTCCTATCACCGTCACACTGCCCGGTATCCTAACCGCTGTGAACAAGTCTTCACTCGCATATTCCCAAGCAAATATACGCTGAGTCCCGTTGGGCACGAAAAGGCAGCCGTCTTTTATCAGTGGCGAGAGTTCGGCAATCCTCCTTCTTCTAGACTCTTCTCGTTTCAGCCGATTCTCCTCTTCATACTTTTTGTCCCATTCGTTAAATATCTTAATGACTGCCTCTCTCTTCTCCTCCTCTGTCATTCTAAACCTCCTTTCAATGCATGCGCTTTACAGTTGTCATTTCTGCATAGAGCCAAAATGGATGTGCGGCGATTTCGGCTCGGGCGTAACAGCCCTGAGGCCGTAAGCGGTGCAGCTGACATCAAACCGTCGGCAATCCCCGATAGAGCACAATCGCACTGCCGCAGAACGGCATTGCCATCTTTTCTAGTCATCTTCCCATCGTGCAAATCATATTCTGCATCCAGAAGAATGTCATATACCCGATCGTATGCGGTCTCGTCGTTGTCTTTCCCCTTCGAGAAATCGCGTAGAGCCGCCGCAATCTTTGATTGCAGCCTTTCTCGCCTCTTCGCGCTTTTCCGCTTGCGTTCGGGATCTAGCATCGCCCTAAGCCATGAAATCTCGTGGCGTGCAGATGCTGACCCATGCCGCAGTGCCTTTCTTTCCCAAAATAACGCCAACTTGTAATTGCGCATAGCGCCATGCCCAGTCGAGAATATCATGCCAAGTTCATGCATGTGGAATGGAAAAGGATCGTTCTCCAACGATGCACAAATCCTTATTGCTGTCAGCAGATTCCTAGAAGCATTCTTTGGCAGATAATGCAGAGTCGTACACCATTCAACGGGCTTGCCGCGCTTATCGAGAAAGACGGGGCACATTAATTGTCCGTTTGGTTGGTTTGGCGTGATGCCAATAGCTCGAATCGTCGCCGCTATCTCATGTCGACCCGTTTTCTCCGCCTTCGCGAGTTTTTTCGCAAGATCGGCACCTATATCGAAAAGTTGCCGTCTATGGTGTTCACACAAATTCCACTCAAGCTCACAGGCTATCGCAGGAACCCCGCCTTTCAAGAACAGCCGGAGAAGGCGAAATACCTCTTTCATGCCACAGCCATCGCAGGCCATTTGCCAAGGCATATGATAGGACTGGTATTCGATGTAGAATGTTCCGTTGCGATTCATTACCCCCTGCAAGTATTCTTCCCGCGTCTCCTCTTGGCAGATGAAATTTTCTCCCCTGCGGGATATCTTGCGGACATTTGCAATGAATGCCTCTGATGATTTGTATGTTTCTTCTTTCTCGAATCTCGTTTCCCTTGAGCGAACAAGATAATAGTGCCTGTCATTCTTTATCTTGCCCGCAGAATAGAATGTGTAACTCAAAAGCATTCCACCAGAATCAACAGCGAGGACGAGGTATGTCCACAAGCCGCATCCTCCCTTGGCGGACAGGACTTTGCACCACCAATATCTGACATTCGAACTTTTCGCCTGAAATGCAAATTCCGGCGACAACGACTCCGCCCAAGTCTTAAATACGCACTTCATCCACGCATTGGCCAAGAAATCGTCCCTTGGAACCTTAATTTGCCAACACACTTGCAACGCCTCGTTTTTGTCTGGCAACCGGCTAGAAACAAGTGAGGATTCTGCTTGCTGCAAAAACTCTGGATATGTCAAATATAGAGGCAGCACTGCCTGAACACAGCCGTAAGAAGCAATCTTCGGCTTTGGCGCTTTTGGAAATTTCCAAAAGCGACCTTCACGGACAAAAAGATCATTCTCAACTATTTTCACTGTCAATTTAGGGCAAGTCATTTTCATGTTGTCAGCCTTTCTTCGTCATTTTTCATCTTGCGCCTGTTGCATATATGGGAACGTTATACTAAATCTCAAATCATCGCGCCATCTGTATCAGGCTGGCTGAAAGACGGCCTGGACTTGATGGAGCGCCAATGCTTGCCAGGATCGCGGATCGCATCGACTATGTCCGGCCTGTAGCCGTCCATCAGCTTTTCAATTGCTTCCAGCATCGGGCGGACATCATGCCCGTAGTAATCCGATGGTTCCGGATACTGCGGAAGGTCGCAGAATCGCCGAGCCGCCTCTTCCTTGTCGCCGTCGGATATTGCAAGCTTGAGCAGGAACTCCTGGTCGTACTGGCACCACGTCCAGCGTGTGTCCCAGCGCAGCTCCGCAAGCAACACGCCTTCGTTCGCCCTCGGAAGCGGCCAGGGCGGGGCGTCCGGCATGGCATCGGCCGCCCGGTACGAGACCCTCTTCGGACGACGTTTCCACGGGAAGTCATCTTTCTCCGGCTCCGCCTTCCATTCCTGGAGCGGAAGCGGATTCACGCCGGTTTTCAACGCATGGACAAGCGCGACGCGGACGGCCTCGCCCACGCCGGACTTTGCCGCCTCGTCCAGCACATTGCGGAACGTCTCAACCGTGCGATGGTGCTCATAGCAATCCGTCCAGTCCAGGAACTGCTCTGCAAGGATTGCCGCCGCCTTCGCGTGGTCGCCCTTCCCTGCAAACGCTTCTGCAAGCGGAGTCTGCATCAGGCAGCTGTAGTCGTTCCCGTAGTCGCTAGTGCAACTGCTCGCGGCAATGCCCGCCCGTGCCACTTTGATCGCCTCGTCGTACATCTCATGGCTATTCAAGAACTCGGCAACCTCTTTCCAGTTGTGAACTCGCGACACGTATTTCACGAGACACCCGGCTGCCTTTCTCTCGTCCCCCGCCCGGCCCCATGCATCTCTTATCGCCTCCGCCTGATGCCACATAGCAGACGATTCGCCGCCATACGCATCATCCGGGAATTCGTCCATCTGGCGCTGAAGCCTTTCAGCGACATCGCGCCAGACTTTCGGTTCGGCATATTCCCCTTGCGGCTCGGACAGAAGTTTCTCGATCGTGTCCGTTGCATCGCAATCGCCGTATGGCTGCGTTGCGCGAACCGCCCATACAAGGACTTCCGCAGCGCTCGCGCCAGCCTTTCTCAACGCCGAGATGACCACTTGAACGGTTGGGTCAAGCAACGCGTATTCGTCATCGAACGATAAAGGATTGTGCTCTACGGTGCTATGCCTCATGTAGCGAAGAAACAATTCAACCTCGTTGATGATGTCGTCCACACGCCCATCGGCGCAGGCCAGAAGGACCTTCTCCCGTTGCTCTTGGAAATCCGCCTTGAATTTCCTGATATTCGCCTCTTCGCGGCGGCGCCATTCCTCTTCTCTCGCCTCTTCCACCTGTCGTCGCGACATCGCTTCTGCCTCGCGCTTCTCGATTCTCGCACGAGCCTGCGCCATTGCGGCATTCGCCGCAGACGCGCAAGCGCCGTCACTCGTCTCTTCGACAATCGGCTGTCCGGCGGACAGCCTTTTTGCACAAGTCATGATTGCCGCTACAGCGTGCTTGCAGCGAAGCCCCACCGGGCAGGAGCATTCCGATTCGAGGCCGCCGTCCTGCCCAATGAATACGCGAACGTAGTACTCCTTCGTTCCACTCAGCTTCGCCACGACGCCCATGCCATCGACATGCGCAATCTCCTCGACCTTGTCTAGGTAGCCATACGCACGGCCGACCATCTTAGGATCGGTCCAGGAAAACAGACTTTCGTCCGTCGCAGCAGACAGCAGGCTCTTTAGCTTTTCATCCATACGTTAAACTCTATTTTCGCACCATTCAAGTGCCGACAGCGCCGATGGTTCCGAAGGAATGACGGCCTCGCCTTCATCTTTGATTTTGTGCCATATGTCAAACATTGCTCATATTCTCGCCCTGAGGTTCGGGATCTCGCCTGCATCCAGCTCCGTGAACGCGAAGCACTTCCAACCGAGGTCTTTCAGCGACGCACCGACGAGGTACAGCCGCTTGCCGTCGATTGCGATGAAGCGGTCGTGGAAGTTCTTGCTGACCGTGACCGTCAGTCCGCCGTGCTGCGCGTTGAACTTGGCGATGTCGCTCGCAGAAATCTTGTTGCCGCGCCTGGACGTGACTATTTCGACAATCACGCCATTCGCCTTCTTCGCCAGAAGCTCCAGCGTCACGACGTCCACCCAGCTGTCGATGAGCAGAATCGACTTCTTCGCGGACAGGATGAACTTCGCGGCGAAAACATGCGCGTCGAATACCTGCCCGTTGTAGAACACGCCGCGCACTGGCGGCTGCGAAGTCTGCACAAAGAAATCAACCTTCTCCTTCAGTTCCACGACGTCCTGCTCGGTCTTGGAGAGCCGCCTGTCGACCTTGTCCTCCAACGCGTTCAGCCTTGTATTGAGCGCATAGCCTTTAAGCAGATAGGATTTAAGAACTTGTGTTGCCCAACGACGGAACAACGTCGCATTTCTGCTGTTGACACGATAACCCACAGACAGAATCGCGTCAAGATTGTAAAACATGATACGGTATGACTGCTTGCCATCATTGCCCATGTGTTCCAAAATGGAACATGTGCCCTCTCGCTCCAATTCGCCACTCTTGTAGATGTTGGCAAGGTGCTTTGTTATCGCCGGCCTTTTAGTGCCAAACAGATTGGCGATTTGCTCCTGTGTCAGCCAGACCGTCTCGTTTTCAAGTCGCACATCCAACCGGGTCGTCTCGTTCGGCTGATAGATGACAATCTCGTTTTTAGGCTTGTTCATTGACATGTCTCCTTTGCTTTTGCAGTCATTTCCGCGTACAGCTTGAAGAGATGCGCGACGATTTCGGGCTCGGGCGTGTCGGGCTTGAGCCCGTAGGATGCGAGAACTGCGCGGTCATTCGCCTCGTGCGCGGCGCGAAGGTCGGCGGGCATCGTCAGCGGATCGTAGAGGTCGGCAAGCGACGAATCGGGATAGCGGGCACGCGCGTCGAGAATCGCCTGGGCGGTCTGGGAGATTTTGGAGATGACTGGCGGGACTGGCGAATCTGGCGAGACGGGCGTTGCGACTGGCGGGATACCTGTTTCAACCGTCCCGCGCGTCCCGTCGCCGCCTGTCCCGCAAGCCGCGCCAGTCCC
>JAEEGL011598231.1_pt1 | contig 10544 bp, 8 predicted proteins | sample 9134231 | NCBI WGS metagenome assembly JAEEGL01 (sample SAMN16246548, study PRJNA631951) | gut metagenome | biome: gut microbiome; feature: rumen; material: fiber-attached | host: Bos | place: Iran: Karaj | collected 2018-10
ATATTGGCACTTCTTTGGTGATGCCTGTCGATGCCTCTGGTCTTGATGTAATAACGAATACCCTCAATGGTAACGCCGTTCTTTTTGGCGTTTTGTGCTGGGGTCAGCGTTTCGTCATATATGATTTTACTGGTTCTCATCTTTCACCTTGCCCTTTTTCGTTAGCCAGCCATTTAAGGACGGTTTCACCAGAATAGCCTTTGTCCCAGACAAACCATGCGTAGATTTCCTTGCTTGTTCCAGCATCGGCATATTTTTCAAAATTACCGTCTTTTGCCATTTTAATCCTCTCCACATACACATACACCCTTGAAGGCGGAAGCAGGGCATACAGCTCTGTATATCTCGCCTTACTTGACAGATAACGCAACGGCATAATTATGGCTACCTTGTTCTTGGCCAGTTCCATACAACGCTTGATAATCCTTGGTATGTCTTCGTTATATGGAGGATTTGAAATGATGTCGTATTGGTTTTTGGGAACTTCTATCTCAAAGAAATCACCTGTTTTGCCATCTGCATATCCTCGGTCAATCAAGTCGTAAGCCAAAACCTTTCTTCCGCTTTGCTTTATCACTTCCGCCATCGTTCCAGTGCCGCAAAACGGCTCCAGTATCATATCACCGAACTCTTCAACTCTCAAAATGTCTCTTGTTGCGCTTGGATGTGTCGCATAAAAATCATGCAGCTCACGAATATCCGTTTTCGGCTTTTTCTCTTTACCAAAATCGGATAGTAATTCTTCGTTCCCTTTGGCAACTTCCCAGTAATCACGAATTGTGTTTATTCCGTGTTTTAGTGCTTTGGAAGTTTCGTCTTTGGTTGCGTCAGGATGTGCTTTCAGATAGGCTCTTATCTCGTTGACGATATTAACCTTCCTTTCATATCTCCTGTCAATTTTCCTTGTCCTGATAAAATATCGTATGGCATCCTCGCTCACACCATTCTTTACGGCGTTTTCATGGATGCTTAATCTGGGGTTATATTGGATTTTGCTTCTAAACATTCAGAACAAGACTAATGAAGGAACGCCAATATCAGATTTGCAATGCAAAGAACAGCTACACCTATGCCAAAACAAAGTCCAATGGTTTTGATTTGCTGGATTCTTGCTTCAAGCTCTTGAACACGTTTGTTCTGGGTCTTTTCAATTGCTTCTGTTTGTTTATCGAACATGCCTTTTATCTCCAACCGCTCATGTTCAATCAAACGTTGTATCTCTCCTTTATGGTTGTCTAACCTAATTTGAACCGTGTCAACAAATTCTTTATAGAACTTTTTATTGGCATCGTTGATTTTTTCGGTTTTTTCGTCAAAGAGACTATCAAGCTTCTTAAACTCATCATCCAACTTTGTTTTGATGGTTCCAAACTTGTTGTCTATGAGCGTCTTTTGGTTTTCTGTGGCAGTCTCAATAACTGATTTTTGCTGTTTGAGTTCGGAAACAGCATTGTCCAAGTTCTTCACAGCACCTTTCAGGTCGCCTATTATCTTTTCATATTCCTTCGATAATTGGCCAACCTTTTGATAAGCTTCTCTAATCGCTGTTAGGTTTGAGACCTCTTTTTCAAGCGATTCAAGATTCTTGTTAAATTCCTCCAAATTGTTCATATAATTGTTTGTTTATCTTGTTCAACCTTTGGATATTTATTTTTATTTGCTCGTTCAACAACTGTGGCATATTGAAGTCTGTTGCAAGTTCTATGAGTAGTTCAGGGAAATACTTTATGATAGACACGCAAATATCGTTTAGCTGGATTGTTGATAGTTTTGCATCACGCATCAGTTTCATCAATGCACCAATGAATGAATGTTGCTGCTGTTCATTGTAATCTTTCTTCAAGCGGTCTAAAGCCGCCTCAAATCTTTGCCTACCATCAGAATCATCAAAGTCATTTAAGCACAACCTCACAAAACCACTGATAAAGTCAAGACCAGTACTGTGATGGTAGCTTTCAAGGAAACGGCTCAATCTGTCCCGTAGTTTCTTAAACTCACTTGTTGTGATGATTTTTGAGTTGGAATAAAATGGCTCAAACCACTTTTCTATATCATCTGGATGTTCGGCAACATGCTGAAGGACAAAAGTGGATTCATTGAACGTGAAATAACTATCAATACGTTGTTTGAAAGCATTGCTTGTCGTAAACTCCGAACACCAATCAGATAAGTTTTTCAACGCTTGCTTTCGTGTCTCTGTTATGTTTTTGAAAATCCAGTCCAGAAGATACCATGCAGCCTTTTCTAATGTTGTTTTGCAATTGGGGTTTGAAACGGAGCGCACCTCATTTTCAACATTGAGAGCTGCATCATATTTGGTCAAATAGGAAGAAAGAGCGTTCAGGACATCGGAATCGTTTGTGGTGGCAAACTTCACATGAAAATGGGTCAGGAAATCTTTTGTCCAATCTGTTATTACTCCTATTAAGCACAGTCGATATATCTCTTTCTCAAAAATGTCTATTGCATCCGATTCACTCCGAATGTTTAGTTGCGTTCTGTATTGATATAATAATCTTGTGATTTCAGAATAATCGATGTTTTTTTCTGTGTTTTCCTCGAAAAAAGCCTCTACTATTTTAAGCATGATTGTGTGTTCAATAGCAATGTCGTACTGATGGCTTAAAAACAGGAATAATTGAGTAAATATATCCCTCCCATTCCAACTAACACGCTGCTGGATGCTTTTCATAGTATCGACAGATGTGTTGGGAGAAAACAACAAATCCACATCGCTCTGATATTGCTGCTGTTCGGGCGAATGAAGCACAAAACACTTGCCAATTTTCCCTTTGTTTTCTGGTTTGTTTTTATCCCATCTTCCAGCACGGCCTGCTTCTTGATAAAGAGCTTCTACAGAACTTGGCAATCCATAATGTATTGTATAGAAGATGTTTTCTTTGTCGATACCCATGCCGAAAGCCTTGGTCGCACATAGTATCTGGTACTTGTCCTCCTTGAATCCCTTTTGAACTCTTTGTTTGTATTCATTAAGACCATTGGTATCGTATAGTCGTCTGCCTTGTTCTTTGGGACTATCACCAGCATACCATGCAACTTGTTCTGGGAAACGACTACTTAATGTATTTGAAAGATTGTAGCATCCTTTTTGCCCATTTACATTGGGCGTGAAAATGATGGTCGCCTTCTCTTTGTCATTAGGAATATTCTCTTGTTGTAGCAAAGTCATCAATGCCGATTCTTTACTGCCATTGTCATCGATGACTTCAAACACAAGCTCCTTTCTGCTATAATCCAAAAGGGACTTGATGTTATCTTCTTCCAGTTGTTGTTTTCTTCGGGAAAACTCAATTTTGATGTCTTTTAAGACGTTCACAGATGCCGTTGCGGTCAATCCGATATACTTTATTGTACCCTCGCCATAGTCATCTTTAGGACTTAATCTATCTATGGTCTTGGCAAGGTTCAAATACGATGTTCGGAAATCGTGTCCCCATTCTGACAGGCAATGCACCTCGTCAACTACTGCGTAAGCAATATTGAAATTTGCAGTGATTGCAGCTATGCTGTTTCTGAAATCCTGTATCTGAAATCTTTCTGGTGAAATCCAAATAAACAGATATTTTCCCAAACTGAACCGCATCAAGACATCCGCTTTCTCCGAAGCACTCAAATCACTACTGATATAGTTGATATTCGTAATGGCAACATCGGGCTTTCGCAAGTTGTCGGCTTGGTCATACATCAGTGATTTGATGGGACATACGACAAAGTTGATGGCAGGTTGAAGCAAACATGGCAGTTGGTAGCACAATGATTTTCCACCTCCAGTAGGGAGCAATCCGATAGTGTCTCGAAGGTTCAGCGCATTGGCAATAATTGAAAACTGTCCGTCTCTGAATTTCTTTTTTCCAAATAGGTTTTGCAGGAAAAACTCAAGGGTCGGAATGTCCGTATCAGTAATGTTGTAATTGATGGATTTGGCAGTGCTGACACGGAAATAGTTTCTGTCTAAACCAATCAGCGGCCTACCTTTGCCTTCCAAGTAATCGAAATAATCACCTCTGACAAAGATTGTTTTAGGAGCCAAAACGTTTTCATCGGTATATCTTTTCAAAATAGAAAAGTCCACGTTGATGGCAGTTGGTGAAAACTCAAACTCTTCTGGCTTGTGGATTTCAATCTTGTAGGAGGTTTTTGTCAATGGTTTCTTTTCTTTCAGCTGGTGCAATTTATCAAGCCAAATCAGCAAATCATCAATGGCATATCTGGCGAAAGCATCGTCATTGAAAATATCGGAATCTTGGAGGTTAATGTTGAATTTCCATTTGTCGCCAAGCTTAATATGACCATTTATCAATAGCTCCAAAACAAGCGTCTGGAATCTGATAATTGCAGTTGGCAAAAGGATTTGGTTTATGTCTTCTTCTCCCAAATTTCCATCTGCTATAGAATCCGTACAGGACTTGTAATGATTAAAACGCTTTGAATATTGGGAAATCCGATTCAAGATTTGTTGGACTTTTGCCTTGTATGAATCATTGCGAAGTTCCGAAGTGCTAATTCTAATGGTTTCTATACCGTTTTCTCGAAAGTATCTATCTCGCTCAAAATCCGAAACCCTTTGAGGGTCATGAATCTTATGTTGCTGTCCATCAATTTCAATAACCAACAATGCTTGCGGCAGGTAGAAATCCACTTGTTGACCACGAAACTTCGGATTATCCACCCCAATGATTTCATTGATGCTCATTTCAGGCACTATCATGGATTGGACAAAAGCATATTCACCAAATTCGTTTGTGATTATATTCTCATAGAAATCCCTTGCTGGAAAATAGCGTTTTTGCTCATCACCTTTGATTGTACCAACCCAACGATTGCCATGTGGAGACGTAAATAACAATCTTTCATTAGGAGAACGAAATGGTATGTCTCCAATTTTTTTCTGCAAGTATTGGGACATAACAGTGGGGAAGCCCCTCTGTAAGATGTTTTTCAGCACACAGAGAATGGGGAAAAGGTCTTTGTCCGCCTCTCCTTTTTCCAAATTCTGAATTACAAAATTAGGATTTGTGTAAGTATAACTTGCAGTGTAATTTTGCATTATATAAACGTTGCTATTTTGCTAATCACTTATTCAAATAGCCATAATAACAATTGTACTTGAAATCATCCAATGTCCAATTTAAAACCCTGAACCCTGTTTGTTGGATGGCATCGTACACTTGTTCTAATATTTTATCTAATGTGTTTTTGGGTACATAGCCAGCGTTTTTGTAATAAGATTCCACTAAATTAAATGTATATCCTGTTATCATTGATGTTAAAGTCTCTCTGTTGTTCGCTTCGTTAAAAGCTACAAGTCGATTATAAGTATTTGTCAGTTCATTTGTAAAGACAGCCCTGAAATCAGGCATTTCGTTCTTGTTTTCAAGATTGGGGTCGCAAGTGATATTGAATGGATTAAAAGTTGCATTTTTAACCATTCTGCTATAACGGTCATCTTCTTGCCCTTGTGGTTTATTCAAATACTCCAACTTGACATTTCTATCATACATGTGCAATTCGCACCTTTCAGGTTTTCCGTTTTTTAACCAAATAGAAAAACCATAATCTGATAAATCTACTTCTTGCCAACCAAAAGGAGTTTGGGCTGATACGGTATAACCTTTCAACAAAATTTCATTATCAGTGAATTTGACAACACGCATGGGTTTGGGCGCAAATTGCGGTTTACCTGTATCACCATTAGTTGCAGAAAGAATATAGCCATCCCCTGGTTTTAATTGATAACCCGAACAGCCGTTAACATTCTTTCTGATTTTCAAATAGCGTGGGCATACCTGCAATCCCATTACTGCATTGCCACCTTCATATCTTTGGTGGCAGTTTGAATTGAAATCAAAATTTGATAGGATTGCTTCTTCTAATTGATTTTTCGGCTTTTTGCATTTTGAACCTGATAGTTTCTCAAATGCTTCCGACACTTTTTGAATATCGGCCTCCATTGTCTTGAATTTATCTCCAGCTAAATTAGAATCAAGTTGCAGGTTGTATATCACTTGCAAAACGTCAGACCAATTATCAGCAAGTTCTTTGATTGTTCGTTTCCTGTGTTCGGCATTTTGCATGGCTTGTTCCACCAATAGATAGTGAGATGCTATCCTGCTATCTACAATATCTGCCATTTTTCCGTAGTGATACTCCTTTTCGTAAAAATACCCAAGAATACCTGCGTAAGAATGAGTGCGGCTCATCATTTTCTCGTTTCTTCCGCCAATTAGTCTATCAGACTTTTGAAATATATAACTAATTCTTGAAAGAATCTGTATAAGGTTTTCTAATTCTGTCTTTGAAAATAAACAAGTGGCAGTGGAAGAGGCTGTTTGCATCTGTCGTTTTCTTTCTTCTTCTCGGTGTAGTGTCTCTGCCTGTTTACGTTGTTCTTCGGCTTTTCGTTTAGCCTCTGCTTCTTGCTGCTGACGAAGTTGCTCTTGGCGTTCACGCTCTTTCTTGTTCTTGTTGAAAAAATCGAATATTCCCATGATTATTATAATTTTATTGTGTTTTATATGGTGTTATTGAGCATACCTGTTTTAGAAATCAATATCTCCTTCTTCAAGAACCTTTTCTTCAAGATAAGCTAATACTTGTTCATGTAGTCCTTTTCCCGTCTCGATAATAGAACTCTGTGTTTCTTTAGCACCAAAAAAACCTGATGAAATCATGCCTTTTAGTTCACGGTATTTTGAATTAAGCATATCAATAGTTAATAGTGCATTGTTGGTAGATAAGTCGGAAAACTCCATTTTATACATTGCATCACGTGCCTCGAATGGAAAGAGGTGTCTTTGAAACAAATCATCTTCATCATATACCACCGCTGAAACCGTATATTCAAATGCCTCGTGGTTTTGAATCATAAGAACAAGTCTGTTTTTATAATGATTGACATTAGAAGGGTTTTTTATTATTGCTTTGCTTAAAAACAAATACGACAAGCTGGCTAATTGCTGTTTGTCATCAATGTCAGATATAGTGCCGTATGAAAGAAAAATCAATAATCCCTTGCCATATCGTCCATAGTTTTGAATCCTTTTAAGTTGCCATGGGTTGTTGCGATATGAACGCCAAGCCATATACAAAGGGTGATACGTTGCGTCTCCTGTGTTACCCTTGTCGTATTGAGCAAGAGCTTCAATGACCAACCTTTCAGTTTCCGTTAATTCATATTGCACGTTTTCATCTTGAACTTGGCTTATCAAATCAAATACTTCATCGGATTTAATACCGTATAATTCGGCAACTGCTTTGCAACATGCTAATTCTTTTATATCAATTTCCCCATCAGATAACATAAGAGTTATCATATCTTTTAAATAAAGCATCTTTGTGTCTCTGTCATTTGGAATTGCCTGTTCTACAACCTCTTGCCCATCCAAAATTCTGTTAATTCTATCTTCACTGATATTATCTCTTTTTGCTACGGCAGCGATAACTGCTATTTCACTCGGCTTCACCTTCCCATCTGCCATCGCAAGTACTATAAGATGTTTAATATTACAAAGACGGGCTTTTTCTTCTGAATCATACGACCACATTTTTAGTTCCCTAAATTCGTGTCGGGCGCAACTTTTATATCTCTTTTTGTATCTCGACCACCAAGGTAGAATGACAGATTTTGATGCTGCCAAACTATCCGTTTTTGGTAATACATGACGCAAAAATAGGAATAAAAAACACTGGAAAATCCAAATAATAAAAAAATACCTCTCCATGACAAAAAAAAGTATCTGTTTTTGGTAAATATATCAGTTTTTTGTGTATCTTTGCAGCGTAATTAATAATGGTAGCTATGAAGAACACGGTTTTACTTTGCAGATGCTCCACGAATCGGCAAGACTACAATCGACAGATTGACGAATTGACCGATTATTGCGGAAAGAACAATTGGAACATCCTGAAGGTTTTCGCCAACAAGGTCAGTGGTGCAAAGAAGCTTGAAGAACGGCCAGAAATCCAAGAAATGATTTCCTTTGTCAAGAACAATCAGGTGGACATGGTGGTGGTACTTTCCATCGACCGCCTTGGGAGAAACACCCTTGAAGCATTGAAGCTCATTCAGCTACTCAACGAGAACCACATTGCGCTATATGTTAAGAACTATAATCTTTGCACCCTCGATGAAAACGGCAAGCCTAATCCAGTAGCCAGCCTTATTTCGACTATTCTTCTTGAAGTCGCCCAGATGGAGCGTTTGACCATTGCAGAACGCATGGAAAGTGGCAGGAATAGATATATCAGGATTTGCAAGGAAGAAGGCATCAAAATGGGTAGGCCATCGACATACAGGAAAAGTGACGACAAGTACAAGGAACAATACGCAAAAGAGATTTCGCTGCTTCGCAAGAACATCAGCCTCCGTAACGTGAACAAGCTGACAGGAACCAGTGTCGGAACATTGAGAAAGCTGGCAAAATTCGTATAGCACCCAATTCAAAACAATATAAAGAAGGAAACGCCTGACCATAACGGTCGGGCGTTTCTCATTCACAAAGTAGATGGTACAATTTAAGATTTTGTTTTAAGATGACACACATGGTATGTCCCACGAATGTATCTGTAGATATTAAAGTGTATCAAACTTAAAATGACACACTTTTCTATTGAGATATACGCTATTGCGTACATTTTTGTGGTCAGGCTAATGATGGCTTTATTTTTCTATCTCAAACTTTGACTTAACTGTTGACCAATAGTTTTTGAGGCTGTCTGCAATGGCTTTACGATGGCTGGTTGATAACTGTCTGCCCTTCAAGGACTTTGAAATCTTGCTTTTGGTCTCTTCTGATAGTTCTCGATACTGTCTTTTGTATTGCTGTTTCTTCATGGGTAAAATTATGTAATTCAAATTATTATTCAAGTTATAACAGGGTATATCCATAAATAGGAGATAGGAACAAAAAAGATGCTGGGAAAAGTAAGTATTGTTGCGGTGTAAATAGAATTGCAGTATTTTTGCAACCTCTTTGAAGCATCAAGAGTGCCAGTAGGCACACCAACCGAGTTAGAGTTATGCCACGGTGGTAAGATGATGTGAGTTAAGGACTTAGCTAAACAATATAACTTATGCAATACAACAGAATTGTTTTGAACGAACCTCACGCCTCTATTGAAGGCTTATTCGATGAAAAATTAAGCGGTTGGGACATTGATGACCACTTCCTTAACGAAATAGTGTTCCCTTTAACTGACTGGCACACAGATTACTTGTTTCATGGTTTCAATCATCCCAACATTAAGACGGTACGCTTTCCATTTTCAAGGTTCATCGTGGACGCAGAACGCCTCTGGAACGACCCGATGGAACGCATAGGGCAAGGTGTCATTTACCGTTATTTTGAGGATTATCAACGTAAACTAACTCAACGGCAAGAATGGTCTTTAGGTTCTCTCTGGACAAAACACCAGAATAATCTAAAGAAAAATCTATGCGAAAATGCTCTTTTGCTGGATTGCCATTCGTTCCCAGAAGACATGGGCGATGTTGACATTTGTATCGGATTTAATGACGACTGGTCGAGGCCGAATATGAAATTATTGAGTTATACCTTCAACCTTTTTAGAGATAACGGCTATACCATCGGCATCAACTATCCATATAGCAATTCAGAGGCTCCAGAATGTCCGTTTAAGTACCAATCCATGATGATTGAAATAAACAAAAGGGTGTATCTTGAAAAGCGGTCTCTGTACCTGAAAACACATCACGAACAGAAGAAAAGTATTCGTGAAGTCATTGGCCAGCTAATTGAAACTCTGGTTAATTCTTAATTGGAATATAATCTATCAGATTGTGATAGTATTTACATGGGAAAATTTTTGGCCACGGATGGAACCATTAAAAGGACAAGCCACCCCCTTGAAAAAAAGAAAAATTTTGGGTAAAATTCTGACGGCAAACTGTTGGCTGTAAAGGGCAACTTTTCAACGGGCTGGGATATGGTGAGCGGGATAACACCTATATCCAGAGGCCAGTCCGCTCTGGTCAGAAAAAAAAACCGCCAGAGAATTATCATTTCTGACGGTTTTTTACATAAAATCGGTAATGTAAATTAAAGAGATTGTATGCTTGCATGGCCACCTTTTGTTGGAAATGCAATCTTTGGAACCGCATTAATATATTAATAAGGAGCTGGGATTTGTGTTTTTATGGGCTGGCCAATGGACTGGTCATTTAATTCAAATCATATTGTTAAAGACATACGTAGAAAAAAGACGATTGTTGATATTCAAATCAGTAATCCCAAATAATACGTAGGAATATGGCTGTTTTTCTGATGGATGCTTGTAATAAATAGGAAAATAAACTTGGGTATAACTTGGGTGATATGTGAAAATAATAATTTAACTTATTGATAATCAATATTTATGTATAATCTTCCACGAGGACGAGTATTAAATAACTAATTAGTTAAAAATCAACGAATTAAATTAGACTCTTGGGTAAACCAAGGGTCTTTTTTTATGCCTAAAACAATCATTCTTATTATTTATTATTATCTTTGCCCTTCTATATG
>JAEEGL012036208.1_pt1 | contig 10544 bp, 7 predicted proteins | sample 9134231 | NCBI WGS metagenome assembly JAEEGL01 (sample SAMN16246548, study PRJNA631951) | gut metagenome | biome: gut microbiome; feature: rumen; material: fiber-attached | host: Bos | place: Iran: Karaj | collected 2018-10
GGTATAATTTATAATATGAAATATATTAATTTAAATTATTTTATATTTAAATATAATGGAAAACTTAAATAAAAAAAATAAATTTTTGCCTCAAAAAAAACATAAAAAACAAATTAAAGATGAACCAATATATGTAATGACAATTGAATTAGAACAAGGAAAAAATGGAAATTTAGCTATTTATTTAGACTCAAATCCAGAAGAATTATCCTTTAATTTTTGTAAACAATATAATTTAGATTATTCTTCAATGGATTTTTTAAAAAATCAAATTACAAAATATATAAATGAATTTTTAAATTCAGAAAAACATTTTTCACCAACAATAGAAGAAGTTGATGAAGAGTCAACAAGACAAATTAATAATTTAAGTAATAATAATATTAATATTAATAAAAAGAATTTTTTAAATTATGAAAATAAAAATTTAAATAATGATGATTCAAAAATAAAGAATAATAATTCAAATATAAAAAACAATTCAAATATAAATAAAGGTAATAATGAAAAAAATAATTATATAAAAATTGAAAATCAAAAAGATTATTCACCAAAAAAAAAAGTTGATAATTTAATAACAAAAAAACATAATATAAATCCTGAAAAAATGATAAGAAAAAATCCTAATTTAAATAAAAATAAACAAAGGAAATTTATAGAATTAAAGCATAATAAAAAAGAACAAATTCCTGTTCCACAATCTACAAAAATATTCACATCAATAAATAAAAAAAATATAAATCCAAGTGAACATACATTATTTTCATATGAAAGATTTTTAAATAATATAAAAGAAAAAATGAATAAAGTACATAGTAGAAATAAATCATATTCAAATCAAATAAGTAGAACAAATTTAAAAAATCATAAAAGTTTAACTGATTTAAAGAATAAAAGTTTAACTGATTTAAAAAATAAAAGTTTTACTAATCTTAAAAATAATAAAACTTTAACTAATTTAAAATCATTTTCAAATAATATAAGTTTAACCAATTTATATCAAATTTCAAAAAATAAAGATTCATTAAATTTAAAGCCTTTTTCTCATCATAAAAAAATAACTAATGTAAATTCATTTTCAAATAGTATTTTAACCACATATAATTTAACTGAATATAATAAAATAGATAAAAAAAATAATTCAATCACAAAATTAAATAAACCATATAAAAAATCACCATATCATAATAAAATAAAGACAAAAATATATAAAGATATTCAAAAAAATTCTTTTACTAATACAGGAGAAAGATTATATGAAAAAGGAGTTAAATTAGTAGAATTAGAAAATAAAAGAATAAATGAATTAAAAGAAAATTTATTAAAAGACATAAATAATGAATCATATACTTTTAAACCAAAAATAAATTCAAATACTACTCTTATTTTAGAAGAATCAAAAAAAAATAGAATAAATTATAAAAATGATAAATCTTTATTAAATTATAAAGATATATTAGATAAAAAAATGAAAAAATTAAAAGATAAATATAAAGAAGAAGAATATTCATTTATTCCAACTTTTAATTCTAAAAGTTTAAAAATAGAAAATAAAAAACATTTATCTAAAAAAGAAAGAATAAATATAATGTATAAAAGTAAAGAAAAAAACAAAAAAAGATTAAAACAAATAGAAACAGAAATGTATCAAAATTGTTCATTTAAACCAGAATTTACAGATTATTCAAAAGGAAATTTAATAAATAAATCTTTTGAAGAAAGACAAAAAATTTATTATATAAAATCAAAAGAAAAAAGAAATAAATTATATCAAGAAATAAATGAACCATTTGATAATAAAACAGGACAAGAATTTTTTACTCCAGTAATAAATGAAAATAACAATAACACTTTTTATTTATCAAGAAGTAAAGATGTCTTTGATTATTTATATTCAAAAGCAGAAAAAAAAATGGATAAATCAAATACACAAAAATCATTTTCAAATTTAGAAAAAAAAAATTTATCAATTGATGATTCTTCAAATAAAATTTATGAAAAGAAAAAATATAAAACTTTTGAAAAAATATTTGATTTACTTGATTCTGATAATGATAATAAAATTTCAAATAATAATATTGAAATTTCAAAAATTCCTAAAAATGTTATAAAAGTATTAAATCCATTAATTGAAGAAGTTAAAAATTCAGAAGATCCAATTTTTAAAGATGATTTTATTGAAGGTTGTTTTAAATTATATCAAGTATTAAATTTTGATGATAAACAAACAATAATGAGATTTCCTGAAAATGAAAATAGAATAAAAAAATTAAAAGAATTAACACCTAATTTTCCTTTTAAACCAAAAATTAATAAAAATTCAGATAAAATTTCTAATTATTTTAATATATTAAATAGTTCTATAAATAAAACAAGTGATGAATATAAAGATACTGATTCAAGTTATATTAATTATCTTAAACAAGCCTTAAGTCATAATTCTTTATCATAATGTTTTTATATATAATTATTTAATTTTTTTCCTTTTTTAATATAATGAAAAATATGAATAAATTAGAAGAAATTGAAAAACAAATGAAAATTGAATATAATCAAGTTGAAAATGAAAAAAATCAATGTTTAAATAGATATTTAGCTTTAAAGAAAGAAGAAGAAGTTTTAATTTATAATATTTCATTTTTTGAAAATTATTTACAAAAATTAAATGAGTTAGAGAAAGAAGATAAACAAAATATTTTAGAATTACCTAAAAAAAGTTTAAATTCTGATAATAATATTCAAAATGAAGAAGAAATAAATACAAAAGGGAAAAATAATACTATTAAAAATAATACATTAAATTCTGAAAATATTATTTAAAATTTATTTTTTTATTTGATTTAATTATATTTTTATTAAAAATATAATAAATAATAGAAATTATAATATTAAAATATTTTTTTAAGAATTTTGTTTTATAAAAATTAATTAATAAATAAAAATATTTACAAATTTTGAGCATTTTTTAAAATATCATTAAGTTTATTTATTTTTTCTTTTTCCTTAATTAAATTGTCATAAATTCTTTTAATAGGAGTTTTTTTTTCATTAATTAAAATACCAGAATATTCCAATGCATCTTTTAAAATAAAAACAATTGATGCAGTAGTTCCACAAATTTTAGAATAATAAGTACGTGATATTTTAGCTTTATTTTTATGAATTAAATTTCTCATTTTATTAATATTATTATCATCAAAAGAAAAATTTTTTGATAAATTAAGAATAAAATCTCCTAATTTATTTTTTCCTTCTGTAATAAAATAATTTGAAATTTCTCTCCAAAATTCTTTATCATTTGTTATTTGTAATAAATTTTCATTTTTAATTAATTGAATAAATAATTTATAAACAATTAAAATTTCTTTATATTTATTTGGTAATTCATCATAATAAAAAATATTTAAAAAAACTTCTTGATTTAATTCTTCAATAATTTTTAATGAATATTTTGATAATTGAAATTCAGGTAAAGGATTATTTAAAGCTTCTTCATTTTTATTTTCAATTTCATTTATTTTTTGTTCAATTTGTTTTTCACCAAAATTTTTAATTAAATTATTAATATATTTTATTCTTTCTTCTTTACAAAATTTCTTATTAAAAGATAATAAATTCATTGCTTCTTCAATTTCACAAAAAGGAATAATATTATCTAATATCATTTTATTATTTTCTTCAAAAAAAAAATTTAAATCAGCTTCTAATTTTATTTTTTTAAATTCAAAATCAAATTTTATTTTTCTTTCTCTTTCAGGTGATTTTGTTTTTTTTTGAAGAATTATCACTTTTTCAGTATTATTTAAAGTATCTTCAACATGTTTTATTTGTTCTTGAATATTAGATATTTCAAATTTAAAATCAAATGGTTCTCTTGCACTTTTATTTAATATTTTTGGACTTTCTGTTTCAGTTTTTACTGTTTTTATCTTTTTTTTCTTTAATGAAGTAAAATTTTCTATTTCTTTATCTGTTGTTTCATTAGTTCTTGAATGTGAACTTTTACTTCTTAAATCAACTTTTTTATTTGATTTATTATTTTCTAAAATATTTTTTCCTATTTGTTTTTTTGAAGATATTAAACTTGTATTTTGTTTATTTACTGATGATCTTAAACTTGTATTTAATGAATTATTACTAGGAATACTAAATGTAATATTATTTCTATTTGTATGATGAGTTTTATTATGAGTAATATTATTATTATTAATATTATTATTATTATTGAGATGTTGATTTGTTTGATTTTGTGAATCTTTTTTATGTATTGAAGCAGCTGTTCTACTTCGAATCATCTTTTTTGTTTCATTTTTATTATTACTTTTATTATTTGAATTATTTAAAGTTAAAAGAGCACTTGTATTTAAAGAATTATTTGTTAAAATTTTATTTTCTTTATTTTCTAAATTTTTTTTCATTATATTTTCTTTTGATAATAATATTAATGAACGTATATTTTGTTCAAAATTATGAAATTGTTTACCTGTCATAGTTAAACTATTAAAATGATCTTCAGTTCTTTTTTCTAAATATTTTAGTGAATTAGAAAATGTCTTCTCTAATAAATTTTTTAATATATTTGCTTTTTCTTTATCAAATTCTATAGAATTCATTTTTATTTAATAAATTATTGTTTGTTAAAAATAAATAACATTTATTATATATTTAAAAAATGGGAAGTGATTGTTGTAATAATAAAACAAATAAAGAAGATTTTGAAAAAGAAATAAAGAAAGATATTAAAATTACTGATTATGAAACAAAAATAACTAAATATGATGAAAGTGAAAAAAGTTTTATATTTAAAAACTCATTTCGTTCAGCAAATGAATTTATTTTCTTTGAAATAAAAGAGAGTCCATATGAAGATTATTCAAAATCTTTATTTAGTAGATTAAATGATATAAGGAATCATCCTTTATTTTTTTATTCAACCTTAAAAAAAAAGAAATTAAAAGACATAATTGGAAAAATAATAAATAAACAAATAAAATGTAATAAATTAAATTGGTCATCGTTAAAAATAAAAAAAATATATAAAATAATGCATAATGAATCAATTAATATTAATGAAAAAATATCACAAATAAAAAATTATTTTAATAAAGAAAAAAAAGTATTTATTTATTATGCAATTGGTGAACTTGATATATATGATGATTGTTTATGGAATCTTTTATATAATTTTCCAAATGAAACTGAAAAAATTTTAACTGAAAATTTTTCATCATGTGTTATTTATACTGAAAATTTAACTAATGAACATTATGATAATTTATCAAATTTAAAATATAATAATAATAAAAAATATAATAGTAGTTCTCCTTTAATTTCTTTTTTCTTTTTTTTTCAATGATTAGTCAAAATAAATGTAATTTTTAAATAATTTTTCATTACTTATTTATTTTTATATAATTTAATTTATGAATAGTCAATAAAATAATAATTTTTCAATAAATATTTTTGAATTTTAAAAATAATGAATTTAAACATATAAATGTATATAAATTATATTTATAGAAATTTATTTCTCAATGTTAGATAATTTAAATAATTTAATATATAAATTTTATTATATTTCATTGAAAATAATTAAAGTAATTTATCAATATGATTATTAAAAAAGTATCTTTTTTTTATTCAAAAATTTCTTTTAAAAATATTATTATTTGAAGAATTATATTAATTAAAATTTCAATTGAATCTTAGATTATTAAAATTATATTATTAATGATATTACTTTTTTGAAAATAATAATTTTGTATTACTATAATATTTTAATTAATAATATAAAATAATAAAAAAATTAAATTTTTTTATAAACTAACCAAAAATCAAATAATCACATTTATTTAGCTTCATATAAAAAATCATATAAAGTGAGTTCATTTTTATCATTACTTTCAGTAATAGTTCTCTTTGGTTTTGCATAAATTGCAGAAGGATACATATCAATTTTTCTTTTAGGAACATAAATAAATTTCATACTTTTTTGACGAAGTTTTTCTGCTAATTGATCAAGTCTTTTTTGATCTTCAATTTTTCTTTGATTAGCAGTTTCAATTTTATGTTTTAATTCAATTTCATGTAAAACTTCTTTTAAAATATTTTTATAACGAGGATTATTTTTATAATCATCATATTTAAATAATAAATAAGTTAAAGTTATTTCTGCAATAGTTAACATTTTTAAAGTTTTTTCTTCATTTGTATTACATTTATCAAGTTCTTCATCTATATTTATATTTTTTAATTCTTTTGACATTCTTAATTTAATATCTGAATAAATAAATCTTGCTCTTAAGTATATTCCATCATTTAATTTTTTTGGTTTTACAAAAGTTGAAAATGATCTTTTTACTTTTCTTTTTGGTTGATTTAATTTTAATTTTTTTACATATTGTTTTTCTTTTTCTAAAGTTTCATTTCTTATTTTTAATAAATTTAATAATTTTTCCTTTTCTTTAATTTCGTTTTCTAAAATTAATTCATATCTTGTTATTTTATTATCTTCTAAATATTTTTTTTCTACTTCTTCTTTGTCTTTTTTTACTTTATTATATTCAAGTAAATAATTAAAATTTCTTTGTGCTGAATTAGTAAACCATTCCATTACATCTTCAACTTCTTTAAATATTAATTCATTATTATATTCTTGTTTTAAAATTAATTTTAAACTTTCAGGAGGAATTTTTTTTAAAGTTTTTTTATCCATTCTTATTAAAAATATAATCCATTTTTCATAAAATAATTTATTATTATTAGCTTTTTTAATTTCTGTTTTTAAATAACTATCTTCTTTCATCAAAGAAATAACTTTAACACTTAATTGTTCCAAAATTAATTTTTCTTCTTTTATTTTCTCAAACAATCTAATAAGTTCATCATTCATTTTTTGAATAAAATTATGTTCTAAATCAAATTGATATTTCTTAATTTTATCCATAGTATTATCAAGACTTTTAATTTCATTTCTAATATTATTCTCAATTCTTAATTTACAATCTTTCTTAATTTTCAAATTATATCTTTCAAGAATAATATTTTTAGTCTTTTCAATATATTCAGAGCTTGTGTCTCTAACTTTAATTCTTTCTCTTCTATGATTAAGAATAACTCTTTTTTTAGGAGGATTTACCCAATATTTATCATATAAATGAGATAAATTTTTAGCTTCAAATTTTTCATTACAACAATAAATCATTGTTGGAGGTCTTCTTCTTATATTTGGTAAAATTCTACCTGATGAAGTTGGTTTATAATCAAATAATTCATTCATATTATGTTCATTTGGATTTGTTTGAATTATTTCTAATTCATTATTATCATCTAAATCTGTTAAATAAACTTCTTTTTTTGATTTTATTGGTCTTGCACTTACTTCTCTTGAATTTGGTATTATTTGAGATTCAAAAATTGATGAATTGGAATAATGATTATTTCTTGATGGTTTTGTTATTATACTTGAACTGTTTTGAGTTATTTTTGAAGAATTGTATGAATTTAAAGTTGGAGAATTTTTTAGTTTTTTCATTTATTTTATTATATTGTATTTATGTTATGTTTTTTTTATTTATTTTTTTTTTTTAATTTTATTTTTTTTTAATTTATTTTTTTTTAAATTATTTAATGAATGATGATGAAGAGAATATTATGTGTAATGATATTGAAAAAATGTTAAATAATTTGGAAAATAATATTGATTGGGTTATTGATATTAGAAAATTAGTTGAAAATATTAATAAAGAAAATAAAAATACTATTATGGAAAGAATGTTTAAATTGGAAGATATTTTTAGGGAAATTTGTCGAATTTTAAATAAAGCATTATTTTATGTTAAAAAAAATCAAAATGAAAAAAAATATTATAATATTAAACCTTTAACATTTTCAAATACATATAAAGAAATTAATATTAATAATAATAATAAAATAGAAAATGGTATTGATAATAATAATAAAGAAAATAATATATATCCAAAAAATGAAATTGAAAAAGATAAAAAAATAGAAAACATATTAGATAAAAAACTTGAAATAAATATAGAAAATAAAATTATGGATAATATAAATAATGAAAGCAAAAATAATAAATTTAAAGTAAAGAATAATAAATTAAATTATGATAATAAAGATATGAATAATATTGATAATAAAAATAAAAACAACAAAACAATACATAATGAAGAAAATATGAAAGTAAAAAATGATACAAAAAATAATAAAAAGTTAGAAAAACAAAACAAAAATATTAAACCAAAAGAAGAAAATATAGTCAAACAAAATTTAAATAATATTCCCCAAAATAAAATATTAACAGTAACAAAAAATTCTGAAATTAAGATTGATAACAAAAAAAATGAAATAAAAAGCGCTTCAAAAAAAAAATCATTAAATCCTATAATAATAGAACAAAATAATAATAACATAAAAGAAATTAATAAAAATGAATTTGTACAATCAAAAAAAGGAATAAAATTTAATCAATCATCCCTTTCAAATAATACAGAATTAAATAAATCAAAAAAAGAAAAAAATGATAATTTAAATAAAAAATCAACTAACAATAAATTAAATACAAAAATAAATTCTAGATATAATAATACTAATACTAATAATACTAATAATACTAATAATACTAATAATAATAATAATAATAATAATAATAATAATAATAATAAAAATGAAAATGAATTATTATCACCAATAATTTCAGATAGATCCTTTACTTCATATAATTTTGAAAATGAAAAATATAAAATAAAACCAAATAATGAAATAGAAAATAAAAATTTTGATAAAAATAAAAAAGAAAAAAATGATATGAGTTATAATGAAATACATGAAACATCATTAAATAATTTAATATTACCAAGTAATAATGATAAAAAAGATATTTCAATAAATCCAATTGAAATTGCAGAGCAAATTAAAAATAGAGAAGATAAAGTTAATCAATTAATTTTAATTTTACAAAAAAGAGAAGATTTAAGAGAAATGTTAAGTGAATATTATGAAACAGATATAATTGATTTATTAAATTCACCTGAATTAGATACAGATATTATAGAATCAATGTTTTCTACAATTGAAGAAATAGAAAAATTAAAATTAAGAGATGAAATAAATGAAGAAGATGATGAAGATTCTCATTCAGTTTAATTTATTATAAAATAATTTTAAAATAATTCAAATTTATATTATTGAATTTTATATTTATACTAAATTATCATAATTATTATATAATGATATAAAAAATTATAATGAGTTAAAATTAAATATTTAAATTTTATAAAGTTGGAACTGGATCTTTGAAAAAAGCAGAATTAAAAAGAAATGAACCATCTTTAACTAAATATTCTTTTTTTTTCATAAAAACTTCAATAAAACCTAACATAACAACAATAATAATTAATTCAAATAAAAAGAAAATTACATTTAATAAAACTGTAACTTCACTTAAATGAGTTCTTACATCATCATAATCAGACATAAAAGAAACATAAAATTGATTTTGAATTTGACTAAAAACAAATTCAATATTTTCTTGAACTCTATTAAAAACTTCAGTTAAAATATATTCAACAATATTATTTTTACTAATATTTCCTCTAGAACTAATTAATAAATTTTGATAATCTCCTATAACTTGACTATATTTTTGAGCAATTAATTCATAACCTAAAATAATTCCTTCTAAACAATAACCATTTTCTCTTAATAAGAAACTTTTACATAAATCATATCCTGAACATAAATATTCAGTATCAATTTTAGAATCATTCATTCTTAGATTTACTTGTTCCCAAAAATATATTATTTTATTAAATATTTTAAAATCACTTGATGATGTAATTATTGATATTTGTTTTTCATAATTTGATATATCAACTGAATAATTAATTAAATCTTGAGGAACTTCACTTTGAGTTAAAATTAATCTTCTTAATGAACTCATTATTGAAGGAAGTGAATTAAAATAAACTATAAAATTATTAAAAGATTCTATTAAAATTGTAGTTTGATTATTATATGTTAATGTATTATTAATATGAAGATAAAAAATTACAAAAGAAATAATAGTAAAAAAACCAATTACAATAACCATTATATAAGAAATAGTAATTTTTTGTTGATTTAATAATTTTAATAATTTATCATTTGAAATTGCAGCTTCTTTATTTGACAATGTATGTTTCTCAATTTCTTTTTTAGTATTTTTAGTTTGTAATTTTTTATCTTTATTAATTATTAAATTTCCTTGTTTTTGACCTAATAAATTTGAACTTGTAACATTTTGAGAATTTGCAATTCCAGAAGTTGATAAATTTAATTTTGAAGCATTTGGATTTGTATCTAAAAATAATGAATTATTAACTGGATTACCATTTTCGTCTAATTTAATTAATGCATTTATATTTCCTTTTATAAAATTTTCTCTAAAATTCTGAAAAGCTAATTTATTTTCCATTGTAAAATTATGTACTAATAATATAAAAAGTCTTATTTTTTGTTTCATATAAAAATTTTCTGGTTTATTTTTA
>JAEEGL012120716.1_pt1 | contig 10544 bp, 10 predicted proteins | sample 9134231 | NCBI WGS metagenome assembly JAEEGL01 (sample SAMN16246548, study PRJNA631951) | gut metagenome | biome: gut microbiome; feature: rumen; material: fiber-attached | host: Bos | place: Iran: Karaj | collected 2018-10
ATGGAGATCCTCGTCTCCTACGAGCCTTCCGTGCAGATGTTCACGGAGTGGTGGAAGCAGCTCTTCGGCGAGAGCGAGGGTAAGGACGAAAAGGGCCTGTTCCCGGCTTCCGTCATCTTTTCGACGGATCTGCATTCCCTGGGGCAGTATATCCAGGCCGGACTCAGGACTTTATTCGAAACCGTGATCGATTTCAAAGAACCCCGCGACGTCATAACGGTCCCGGACGATCCGGACAACATCGACGGATTGAATTTCCTCTCCGGACTCGGACTTCATGAAGTGAACCACAGGGCCATGACCGGTACGCTGTTCGCGCACAACGACGGCGGTGTCCCGAACATTGTGATCGAAGCGGACGCGCGCGACGCGGAAAACTTCGGCGCGCTCGTGTATTTCTTCGAACTCGCGTGCGCGGTTTCCGGCTATATGCTCGGCGTGAACCCGTTCGACCAGCCCGGTGTCGAAGCCTATAAGAAAAACATGTACGCGCTTCTCGGAAAGCCCGGATACGAAGAACAGAAAGCCGCCCTCGAAGCAAGGATGAACGGTTGAAAACAATCATACACAAAAACGGAGGATTTTCATGATCAGACTCATCATCGGCAAGAAAGGTTCCGGAAAGACCAAAACCCTCATCGAACTCGTCAGATCCACCCTGGAAACCACAAACGGAGCGGTCGTCTGCATAGAGAAGGGGGACAAGCTCACATTTGACATCCCGTATCAGTGCAGGCTTGTGGACGCGGACAAATACCTGATTTCAGACGGTCAGTCGCTGTTCGGGTTTGTCGCCGGAATTCTGGCAAGCAACCACGACGTCGGCGACATCTTCATCGATTCCGCTCTGAAGATCTGCCAGAACGACGCGGACAGCTTCGACCTTTTCCTTACCGAGATCGCCAAACTGGTGGAAGAGCACGGCACAAACTTCGTCATCACCTCTTCCCTCGATCCGACGGAAGCCTCCAAGACCGTCCTGCAGTATATCGGCTGACCTTTCTATCTAAAAAACGTCCGGGATTATTCCGGACGTTTTTTGTTTCCGCGGATCAGTGACCGGAAAGCACGTTTCGTCATAGAATGTCAGAGAAGAGAAGGCTCCGTGCCGCCTCTTCGTTCCGGCGCATCCGATGCCGCTTATAAAGCATACGGTCCGCGGATGCGCAAAACGATAAGAAAGAAAGGCATGACAAACATGGCTGAATACAAATGCGGACAGCGGGACATGGTCTGCGTGGATACGTACCGTGTGCTGGATTCCTGCCGTGACAAGGACTGCTTCGAGGACGTGCGGGTCTTTCCGACAACCTGCGGCGCAGAGATCCTGAACAGGGCGGGGGCGGTACGGGCAAAAACTGCGAAGGTGATATGGTCCTGCGTCGAGATGGACAGCGTCCCGTTCAACCGGGGATTCTATCAGCTGCTCATCCGGATCTGGTGCCGCATCGTCTGCGAAGCGTGCACCGGGCAGGGAAATACACAGGAATTCGAAGGAATCGCCGTCGTGGAGAAGAAAGTCGTACTCTACGGCGGAGAAGGGAACGTCAGCGTTTTCAGAAGCGAGCTCTCCGGCAGCGGCTTCTGCCATTGCGGAGGAAAGCCCTCGACGGCGGGGAACACGCTTCCGCAGGCCGTTTTTGAAGTCGTCGATCCCATTATCCTCGATACGAAGATCCGCGAAACGCCCGCTCCCTGCTGCTGCGCCGCGGAAGAGATCCCCGACCGCGCGCTGGCGTTCCTCTCCGATCCTCTTTCGGACTGCCCCTCCTGCCTGACGGTTTCCCTTGGTTTTTTCTCCGTGATCCGGATCGAACGCCCTGCACAATATCTCGTCAATGCGGTGGAATACAACGTGCCGGATAAAGAATGCGCGGCTCCCGTCATGGAAGACGCATGCTCGCTCTTCCGGCAGATGGCGTTTCCGACGGCTGAGTTTTCTCCGTCCGGATATGCACCTTCGTTCGGAACGGGGGACGGGGGATCCTGCGGCTGCGACAGGGGCTGACCGTCCCTGAATAAAGAACACCGTCTCCCGATCAGGCCGCGGTTTCCGAACAGTTCGGTACCGCGGTCTTTTCCGGTCCGTTTTTCATTCGCCTGCTTCAAATTCCGTAAAAATGCTCCTTTTTTTCTCCGAGCCCCTTGAAAAAACCGCGGTATTGTTATACAATATAGAGTGAAAAAACAGGGGTTTTCCCCGATCTTCAGGAGGAACAGCGCTATGACCTTATTTATTCTCGCAGCCGGGATGGGCTCCCGTTACGGCGGCCTGAAACAGATCGATCCTTTCACCGAACACGGCGAGTTTATCATTGACTTCTCTATCTACGATGCCATCCGAGCCGGTTTTGACCGCGTGGTGTTTGTCATCAAGAAAGAGAATTACGAAGTCTTCAAGGAGACCGTAGGATCCCGCATCGAAGGCAAAGTCAAGGTGGAGTATGTGTTCCAGGGCCTTGACAGCAATGTTCCCGCCGAGAAGATTCCCGCCGACAGAGTCAAGCCCTGGGGGACCACGCACGCCCTGCTCTGCGGCGAAAACGCCCTTCACGACGGATTTGCCGTGATCAACGCCGACGACTTCTACGGACGCGACGCGTACATGAAGGCCGCGGAATTCCTCAAGAACGCCGATCCGGAAGGCTCCCATTTCTGCATGGTCGGCTACCGTCTCGGCAATACCCTGACCGATAACGGTTCCGTCGCGCGCGGCGAATGTCATGCCACCGCGGAAGGATATCTCGACAAGATCGTGGAACGCACCAAACTCTTCAAGGAAGAAGGCGGCGCGTATTTCGACGACAACGGAACCACCGTCCACCTCCCGGACGATACCGTCGTTTCCATGAATTTCTGGGGCTTCACGCCGAAGGTCTTCGAAGGATTGAACGAAGATTTCAAAGACTTCTTAAACGATCCGGACCGCGAGCCTCTGAAGAGCGAATGCCTCCTTCCCAATACCATCGGAAAGATGATCAAGGCCGGCGACTGCGACGTAAAGGTCCTCACCACCTCGGCAAAATGGTTCGGCGTGACATATCACGAAGACAAACCGGACGTGATCGCCAAGCTGAAAGCGCTCATCGACGCCGGCGAGTATCCGAACGGACTCTGGAATTGATCGGAGGAAAGTTATGGCCATTCTTGTTACCGGCGGCGCCGGCTACATCGGTTCCCACACCGTCATCGAACTCCAGGACGCGGGATATGACGTAGTCGTATGCGACAACCTCAGCAATTCCTCGAAAAAGTCCCTCGAGCGCGTGGAGAAGATCACCGGAAAACCCGTGAAGTTCTACCTTGCCGATATCCGGGTACGGGAAGAGATGGAGGAGATCTTCGAAAAGGAAGAAATCGATTCCGTCATCCATTTCGCCGGTCTGAAAGCGGTTGGCGAATCCGTGGCGATGCCGTGGGAATACTACAACAACAATATCAGCGGCACGCTTGTGCTGACCGACGTCATGCGGAAACACGGCTGCAAGAACATCATCTTCTCCTCTTCCGCCACCGTTTACGGAAATCCTGCCTTTGTTCCGATCACGGAGGAATGCCCGAAGGGGAACTGCACGAATCCCTACGGCTGGACGAAATCCATGCTGGAGCAGATCCTGACCGACATCCAGAAGGCGGATCCGGAATGGAACGTGGTGCTGCTGCGGTATTTCAATCCCATCGGAGCCCACAAGTCCGGTTTGATCGGCGAGAATCCGAACGGTATCCCGAACAACCTCATGCCTTACGTGACACAGGTCGCGGTCGGCAAAAGGGAAAAGCTGACCGTTTTCGGGAACGACTACAAAACGCATGACGGCACCGGCGTCCGCGACTATATCCACGTGGTGGATCTGGCAAAGGGACATGTCTGCGCCGTGAAGAAGCTGGAAGAAAACTGCGGATTAAAGACATACAACCTCGGGACCGGCATCGGATACAGCGTGCTCGACATTGTGGAGAACTTCGAAAAGGCCACCGGCGTAAAGGTCCCCTACGTCATCGGACCGAGACGTCCCGGAGACATCGACGAGTGCTATTCCTCGGCGGCTCTGGCGGAGAAGGAACTCGGCTGGAAGGCGGAAAACGGCATCCGGGAAATGTGCGAGGATTCCTGGAGATGGCAGAAAAACAACCCGAACGGGTATGACGATTAAGGAGTACGGACATGATCAAAAAAGAACTTTTCGGTAAGCTCCCGTGCGGCTGCGAAGTGTATGCGTACACGCTCTCGAACGACAGCATCGCTTCCGTCTGCATCCTCAACTACGGCGGCATTCTGAAAAACATCTGGGTCAAGGACAGGAACGGCGTCGCTGCGGACGTGATCTGCGGCTTTGACACGATCGAAGGATATCTCACTTCCGGCGGTTATCAGGGAGCGCTGATCGGACGGATCGGGAACCGGATCGCAAAGGGCAGATTCACCCTCGAGGGCAAGGAGTATCAGCTGTTCTGCAACGACGGCCAGAACTCCCTCCACGGCGGTGAAAAGGGCTTCAACGCGAAGATCTGGGACGTGGAAGAGAAGGACTGCTGCTGCAATCCCTCCCTCGTGCTGACCTATGTGAGCAAGGACGGGGAAGAGAACTACCCGGGCACCCTCTCCGTGAAGGTGACCTACACGCTGACGGAGTGCGGCTCCCTCTCCATTCATTACGAAGCGACGACGGACAAGACCACCATCGTCAACATGACCAACCACGCCTATTACAATCTCGGCGGCTATGATTCCGGCGTGATCGACGGGCAGATCCTGCAGCTCGACTGCGATAAGATCAACTCGCTCGATTCCGAACTCATTCCGGACGGAAAGTTCATCGACGTTGCCGGAACGCCCTACGACTTCCGCTGCGGCAAGCCGATCGGCGAAGGATTCGCGTCCGATTATCCGATGATGAAAGAATTCGGCGGCTATGACAACAACTTTGTGTTTGCCGGCTACAACGGCCAGCTGAGACCGCGCGGATCCGTCACCGATCCGAAATCCGGCCGCAAGGTCACCCTCTGGACCGACCAGCCCTGCGTACAGATCTACACGGCGAACATGATCAATGTGGACGACCCGGCATTCAAGGGCGGCGTGAAGCAGTACAAGCACTGCGCGGTCTGCCTTGAGACCCAGTGCATCCCGGATGCCGTCAACCATCCCGGCTTCACCTCCACCGAGCTCAAGCCCGGCGAAAAGTACGACACCGTCACCATGTACAAATTCGATAACTGACGCGATGCGGAACGGAGGGGGCGACCCTTCCGTTCCTTTGCATTTGACCGAGGAGGAAGTATCGATGTCGAAGCATGTGATTCTGAGCGCGGATAGTGAATTGAGCGTGTACCGCGTCCCGGATTTTGTCGCTGGATCATTTTTCCGACTCTGCGACACCTTTCACAGGAACGCGAAGACTCTGCAGATCCATCCGCGCGAATGGCATGGCGTTGTTCTTTTTGATGAGACGGATTTTATCGAATACCTGAACGAAAAGGTCTGCGGGGACGAAAAGTGCGTCTTCGTGGAGAAAATCGGCTGGATGTTTGAGAGAGAAAACTGGCCGGAACAATACAGACGCTGTCCGCATTACAATTTCTGACAAACTAAAGAAGGAGCGCTTGTTTGAAAAAGATCAACAAAGACGCCTCTGTCATAAAGCAGGCACGTTTTTTCCCTGTGTAATCGCAGATGAAAAGAGACCGGAACTTTCCGATCTCTTTTTCTGACCCGTGGGGGAATCGTTCTCGCCTGCGGGCTCGGTCAGGGTGCGGAAAAACTCTCCCCCGGAGAGTTTTTTGACACGCACCCGTTCGATTCCCCCCAAAATACTCACACCGATAAACGAAAAGAGACCGGAACTCTCCGATCTCTTTTTCTGACCCGAGGGGGAATCGAACCCCCGTTTACGCCGTGAGAGGGCGTCGTCTTAGCCGCTTGACCATCAGGCCGTTCTGTGGAACAATCGTATTATACCATACTCCAATTCGGATTGCAAGAGGTTTATCAAAAAAAGTGAAAGAATTTTCTGGCGCCTTGCCGGTTCATCCGAAAAATCCGGCTTCCGCCATGACGGAAGCAGCAACGAGGATATGGCAGGCAAAATAGGTGGGGCAGACTGCACGGTTCAGCTTCTTCCGTTTGAGGAACCGGGAAAGCGCGATCAGCGTATCCGAGAACAGGATGAGCGCTATCCCCAGGCTGAACAGCGTCTTCGGGAGCGGCGGGGCGGAGGAGAGCAGGGAAGCGGTCAGAACGCAGAGGGAGATGCCCGTATATGCAGTTGCCGCGATCTTCAGAGCCGTATCCGGAATGGACGGATACAGAACTTTGAAGAGAAACACTGCGTAACCGAGCGCGATCACACCGGCCGGGATCAGCCAGAGGAGACGGCTTGTGGAAAAATCCGCGCGCGACAGAGACTGACCGAGAAAACAGGCGTGAGCCAGAAAGAATCCCGCGATCCCTCCGAGCAGCATTCTGGCTCCGTTTTTTCCGCCGGAATGCGCCATGAAATAATCACCGACAACGGACAAAAGATAGGCTGCCGTGATCCACGGGCCGGACCAAAGAAAAACGGAAACCATGCACGAGACCGTGACGAGCAGGCTGAACGGATACTTACCGGTCCGGTAATGCAGGACCGCGAAAAGAATCGGGATCAGCAGCAGGAGACAAATCGGATTCATGTCCCACCTCACAGGTTTCGGCGCGAATTTCCGTTTTATATTCGTTCCGGATACGGAATCTTTGTTCGTGTCTTATTCCTTCGGTTCGGGCTCGAACGTTTTGGTCGTCGGCTTCTTTCCGTTCAGAGAGATGACCCAGTTCTGCATCTTTCTGGACCAGTCCACGATGTGCTGACGTTCCTGAAGGGTGATCTTCTTCGAGAAATTGAACCGTCCGGTCTTCACATAGTAGGTCTCTTCGAGCACGTAGGTGCCGGCTTCCCGAAGGATCTCCTTCACCTGTTCTTCGCCTTCGGAATCCGGTTCGCCGTCGATAAAGAGCGCGGTATAGGTGGATTTGTCGGGCGTCAGTTCCGAGCAGAATCGACGGACTCTGTCCTCGGGTTCGTCGCCCAGTGTGAGGCCGATCAGGACAAGGCGTTCCTTGTCGCACGGATAAGCGGGGGGAATATCGTTTACAAGGCAGCCGTTAGCAAGACCGATCGCTTCCGCGTAGGTGACCATTTTGCCTTTTCTGGTCGCGTACATCACTCTCATTTTCATGCTGAAAGATCCTCCGGTTTCTCGGTTGTTTTATATGTTACGGATTATTATATCATATCCCGCGGTCTTTGGGAAGAAATCGAACGCATTTTTTTATTTTTTGTCATTCCGCACAAGTATTGAGAACCGAAAACGGAAGAAATGGCAAAATTCACCGTCTGCAGGATCATAAGCCGCAATCCCCGATCCGTGCTTGACTTTCGGAGCGTTTTGTGGTACACTTCTTTCAGATATTTGCGTTTCAGAGAGGTACTGCCATGCTCATCACCATCATCGGAAGGGGCCATTCCGGGACCCGCTCCATTTCCCATACGCTTTCCGCCAGCGGCGTCTTCATGGGAGAACCGCTGAACGGCTCCGGAGATCTGCTTCCGCCGGAGAAAATGTATGAAGCCTGCCGCGTATTCGCAAAATACGTGACCTACGAAGGGAACAACCGCTGGGATTTTTCGCGCGTCAATTCCTGCGAGATCCCCGCCCAATTCCGGACGCTGATAGAGGAATACCTGCACAGTGTGCTGAGTTCGGATGCGGAAAACAAGGGATGGAAGATCCCCGAAACCACGCTCGTCTATCCCTGGATCGTCCGGATGTTCCCGGATATCCGGTACATTTTCTGGGTGCGCGATCCGCGGGACTGCATCCTCGGGTCCCATCTGACGGACGACCTCGGCGATTTCGGCGTTCCGTATGACAAAACCGGCGACGTGCGCCATGACCGTGCCGTGAGCTGGCTGTATCAGAGAGAGATCGTCCGGTCCGTTCCGGAGCCTAAGCACGCGCTGTATGTCCGTTTCGAGGATATGGTCTTCGATCAGGACAATACGGTCAAGCGCATTTCCGATTATCTCGGGATCCCGATCGCAAAAATCGAAATGCGTCCCGATTCCGTCGGCAGGTACAAAAAAGACGACGGGATCCACATGTTCGATTTCTTCGAGAGCGATATGAAGGCTTTGGGATATGAGTTAGAATAATTTATCTATTATTCCATAATGAAAAACCGGCGAATCGTGTTTCATCGATTCGCCGGTTTTTCTTGGAAACGGTTTAGGATTATCGGGATTTACTGACTGCGTCCTGTACAGGAGGAACAAGAATCGGAGCAACGATAATGTTGAGGAGGAATTCAATGATGAAGTTGATTCCGGCGATCCCGGTGATCACATAAATAAGCAGATCGGTACCGCCGGCCCATACCGTGAGAACGTCCTTGAAGAACAGCAGCATGCCGACAATGAAAATGCCGGTATTGCATATCGGAGCAACCGCAGCCGCAACGGCGATCTCAAGGCGTCTGTTTCCGAGTTTTCCGCTGAGAGCTTTATAAATGAGACCGGATACCCAGCCGGCAGCAACGCCTTTAAGCATGCAGAGGACGATGCACATAAAAGGATTGGCAGCGAAAACCATATTTCCGCCGATATCGAGTCCCGCGACGGAAACCACGATGACCACGATACCGAAAACACCGCCGAGAATCGCTCCGGAAGAAGGACCGAAAAGCATGGCTCCCAGAACGATCGGAACCAGAACGAACGACATGTTGAAAGGGCCGACTTTAATGAAATACGTAAGTACCTGAAGCACGACGATCAGTGCGGAAAGAAAAGCCATGTAGGTCAGTCTCTTTGTTTTTTTGCGGGTATTTTCCATTTCAAAATTTCCTCCGAAATTGTACGTTTCCGAATCAGGAATACGGAACAGGATAGGATTTCGGTGTCAAACCGGGTCATATCGGTTCCCTGAATTATACAAAATTTGCATTTTGTATAATTGCCTCCATAGTCTCAAACCCGGGTACCTGTTCCCCTCTTCGATTTGATTATATCAAAAACCGGGCGGATTTGTCAATGTGGAAGAGTGACAAACCAGCCGTACACGCAGTTAATGATTTAGTCAAAACAATGAGACTGTTATAATCCGCGTACTGTTTGAACTCCGAACAGAACGGATTCCTCTCCGTATATCCGGGGTTTCCCCGTTATCCTTACCTGATCTGTTTCATCTGTGCTTCGTAGATTCCCGTAACGGAGGCATCCATCCGAACAGCGTATTCCGCATAGAAACGGATCGGGATGGCGGACCATCCGTGACACAGGCTCCCGGCATTGCCGAAGTCCCTTGCTCCTTCAATCGTTTCCCAGAAAGCGGTTGCCTCGTTCTCGAGCATATATCCCCACTGTCTTGCGATATCCCGGAAAACGAACCGCGCATAAGTTTCCTTCTTTTTCATCAGGGCGTCGTATTTGAAAATGCTGTGGCTCAGCGTCACCGGAATCAAACCGGACTTCCCTGTTAAACTTACAAGTGTAGATTCCAGTCGATCTCCTTCGGGCACATCGGCATATGCCAGCAGCGAATTGGTCAGTTCCGCATAGTGGTACCGAAATCCGGATTTTCGGTTGATATAGGAAGCATAAGCGCCTTTTTCCTCATCCCAGAAGTATCGGTTCACGCTCTTGTTCAGGGAAAGGTGTTCCCTTTCGTATGCTGCCGCCGCTTCTTCTTCACCGAGATACGACAGGATGCGGGAAAGAGCCCGGAGTCCGAATGATACGAATCCGCAGAGAGGCGCGTCGAAGGTCACGTCGTCTTCTTTCACCGATCCGGATATGGATCCGTCCAAACCCTTCTGCCATTCATAGAAATTCCAGTACTTCTGTTCGGTAAAGCAAGGGATCAGCCCGGTTTCCGCGTCTCTGCGCCGGATAAACTCGTCCGCGATCCGCTTCAAAACGGGCAGCATTTCCCGGACGAACTCCGTATCCGCTTTTCCCGTGATCTTTTCCGAATAGATCAGATATTCGTATACCTGCGTCAGGAAGATCGCCGAGAAAGAGGGGATCGTAATGGACACGCGCGCGGGCGAACAAAGCTCCAGCATGTTGTCGTCGCGGACGGACTGCGCCATGAGACGGATGGAGGCTTTCGGGAATTCCGTTTCCCGGAACGCGAGATACCCGCACAGCATCTGATTGCGGGAATCCATGGAGTACAGCGCCTGTTCCCTCCACGGACAGTCTTCGTAGTGTTCGTGCATGCACATCAGCAGCGTGCGCTTGGAGACTTCGAAGATCTTTTCGTGGAGATTGTCCGCGCAGGTAAAAGCCGTTTCGTGTTCGAGCGGATAATCCGTCGTCCGGATGCCGGCATAATGAATGCGCGCCTCGTGCCCGTAGATGTGCAGCTCGAGATACCGCATACCGAGCCGACGGAACGGATTCAGGAACAGATTCCGCCCGGCATGCGCGGTATAGGAAGCCGCGAAATTGCGTCCGCCGACGTAGGAACGCACCCTCAGATCGTCCAGATGCTCGCCCCAGCCG
>JAEEGL012382920.1_pt1 | contig 10544 bp, 7 predicted proteins | sample 9134231 | NCBI WGS metagenome assembly JAEEGL01 (sample SAMN16246548, study PRJNA631951) | gut metagenome | biome: gut microbiome; feature: rumen; material: fiber-attached | host: Bos | place: Iran: Karaj | collected 2018-10
ATTAAAAATAGTGATTTAGTACTTCCTTGTGGAATTACTTCAAGATGGGAATGCAAATAGTTTATAGTTTGCATTTCTTTTTTTGTGATATAATTAGTGCATGTTAGAGATATATTTAATAATAATAAACATAATAACATTTTTGATGTTTGGATTAGATAAGTATTTTGCTATTAAGCATAAATATAGAATATCTGAAAAGAAATTATTGTTATTATCATTAATTGGTGGTAGTTTAGGAGCTATTCTTGGAATGAATATTTTTAGACATAAGACAAAAAAGTCTAAGTTTGTTATTCTAGTTCCATTTATTTTTATAGTTCAAGCAATTATTTATATTTATTTTTTTAAATAAAATTGACACTTAGTAAATATTATTATAAAATATACATAGTTGTTATGGGTCTATAGCCAAGTGGTAAGGCATGGGACTGCAACTCCCCGAGCGCTGGTTCAAATCCGGCTAGGCCCTCCATATAGTAATAAAGAAACTTATGTAAAGTGAGTTTCTTTTTTTTAAAATTAATATTTTTTATGATAAACTTATATTAGATAGTAGGAGGAATTATTATGAAAATACAATTAGATCCTGAAAAATTAAAAAAGCAAGCAGAAGCAATGAATGAAGCAGCAAATTATTATGAAGTAATATTGGATAATCAAAGATGGCAATTGAAACTTCCACAAGTTGAATCTTTATTATTAGGTGATTATATTTCAAAATACAAGCTTGAAAAAAGTGGTTGTACTGAAGAAGAATATAAAAAATGTTCAAATATAGCTGATTTGTATTATAGAATAACTGATTTTTATGATAATAAAGCAGATGAAATAAGAAGAGAAATTAGTAATGGATTTGAAAGAGCTAATATTCCGTTTGATGTTAATCTTACAAAAGAAGAAGCTTTTCAAAAATATTGTGAATGTGATGAAGAAGCAGCAAGAAAAGCATTTGATTTAGTTGATAAGGTTAATAAAGCAGCAGCATACCATGAAAAGGAATTAAGAGAGAATTATCAAGGAGATTTATTTGCTCAATTAGGTAGAGAAAATGATAAACCTGAGTATGAAGAAAGAGCAAGAGCACAACAAGAAAGAATTGCAAAAGCATCTGAAGAATTTATGAAAGCATTTAATAGCCCTGAAAACCAAGAAAGAATGCAAAAAGGTGCTGAAGCCGCAAATGCTTATATGGAATTTGTTAAAAAAACTGGAGAAGAATATGAAAAACAAGGACAGGTACAAGCGTTATACGGACCACCAAAAGCACCAGTTCCAACACCTGAGCCATCAACAGGTTATGATCCTAATAAAGCAGAAGCATTAAAGAAATATATGGATTATGTTAATGAAGTTGCTGATAACTATAAAGAACTAACTGGTGAAGACTCTGGACCAAAATTATCATAAAAAAAGCGATTAAATATCGCTTTTTATTTTGTTTAATTATTTGTTAAATAAGCTTGATTTTGTGATAAAATTATTATAGTAGGAGAGTCTATATGAAAGTATCTGTTGAAGAATTTAGACAACTTAAAAATTCTATGATTGAACTTGCTAAAAGATCTATAGAATTATATAAAAATGATTCATCTAACAATACTGAAGTTAGCGTTGTTGCTAATGATTTTTATAGACTTCAAAATACTTTATTATCCTATGATTTAAGTGATATTCCATTTGAAGAATGGAAAGGTATGTACCTATTAAGTGATGGTTTATTAGATTTATCAAAGACACATGCAAATATAGATTTTTCTTTATTTGAAAATGCTATATTTGAATCAATAAATTTAGATGGATGTTATATTAAAGGATTAGAAAGAATAGATTATCAAGAAGATACTTTTAGTAGACAATTTAGAAATAGTCATCCGGAGTATTTTCCTTCTATTGCAGTACCTTCTGAAATTAGAAGAAAATATTATGATAAAAAACTAGAATTTAGTGATTTGTTCGAATTTCCTTCATTAAGAGAATGTGCCTATAAAGTTAGATTTATGGGATATAATAATTCAGAATCTAAATTATTAATTGAAAAAGTAGGATTTGAAAATGCTCTTAAATTATTTGATGAAAATCCATTTTTTATAAAGGAAATAACTGAAAGTAATTATCTGTCATTCGATATGGATGTTATGCAATATTATGAAGATATAGAACTTTTAGGTGATGATTATAAGAGTGTCAAAGAATATCTTTATAAACAAGTAATTGCGAATGCAGAAAGAAATAGATTATTTAATTTACCATACATTTCTATAATTCCAGATGACATGAAAGAAATGTTTCCAAATGTATTTATTAATGAAGAATTACCTAAAGAAATAATAAATAATTATTATAACGGACTTTTAGGTATTGAAGATATTATAAAGTATAGAGAAGTACTAAAAGATAAAGATTTGGCTCTTGGTACTATTAGAAATGATGGAGCAAGAAGAATAGTAAGTGTTTTTAAAGATATTAATACTTTCTTTGATAATGTTCCAATGCTATTTGTTCCGATGGTTGAACAGTATTTTAAGAGTTTAGATGACGATGCTTTAAATAAATTAGATAAAAGTGATTATAAAAATATAATTAGTGAATCAATTATTTATTACTTAGCTAATACTAAAGAAGAACCTACATTTGAAATGTGTTATGAATTTAGTAAATATTTACCAGTTGATAAAATATATAATAATCCATATGTAGAAGGTTTTATTAACATATTTGGGATGGATTATTTACTTGAATATAACAAAACACATAGAAATGTTTTAGATATATTTATAGGTAATAAAAGACTATTTGTATTCTTATCAAATGGTTATGAAGTAGTAGATACTTTAGGTAAATTCTTTATTGAAGAATCTGATGATTTTCATAAAGATTTAGAAATACTTATTAATGGTGTAATAGCAAATGGTAGTAAAGAAGATAAACAAGATTTATTAAAAAAGAAAAGAGAATTAAGTAAAGTATTTACTGATATATTTATTGATTATGAAAAATTATATAAGTTAACTAGCAATGATGACCATTCAGTAAGATCTAAGATAATAGGTATGGCTGAAAAAGCTAGTGAAGGTGATGCAGATTCTTTATTAAATATTGTATCTTTTTATCCACATGTAAAAGACATTTTTAGAGAAAAAGATTTTATTTATACATCTAAATTAAACGCATTAACTAGTTTTAGAGAAGAGTTAGGATACCAATTATTCTTAGATATATGTTTAAAATATGGTAATGCTATTAAATATATTTTATATCCATTAGATTATAATCAAGTAACTGATTTAATTAATAAAATTAAATCTAATCCTGATTATGAACCATTAATAAATGAATTAATTTATAACAAATTAACTGATGGTTTAAGAAAGTTTGATTATGATAGTTTACCTCAAAGCTTTAAAGATACTTATAGAAATTTATATTTAGATAATGATGCTCCTAAAGAATTAAAAATTGCTTTAAATAGAAGAGTAGAAGATTTATTAAATAGGAATACAACTGTTGGTTTAGGAGAAATTCAAAAAAATAAAGATTGGATTCCATATCTTGCTAAACTAGATTTATCAAGAACACTAAAAAGAGTAAATGCAACTATTGGTGAAGAGAAAAAAGAAGTAAATTTATGTGAAGTATTATCTAATATTTATACTAATGAAGAAATGTTAGATTTGTTTAAAGAATATGGATTTGCTATTGAACAATTAGTACTTAATATAGATTTAGAAAAATCTAAAGAAGAAATAAAAAAATATATTATTGAAGAAATAGTTTATGCTTTAAAAAAGGGACAATTAATATATAACGATCAAGTTATGCCAGAAGAATTTATTAATAAATATAATGAATTCTTCTTATCTAAAGATGCAGACAATGAACTTAAAACTCTTTATTATGGAAGAAAACTTAACCCTAGTTCTTTTAGACAACATCCTGAATGGATTAAAGAATTAGAAAATAAAGATTTAACAATTTGTTCATCAAGAATAAAAGGATTTATAGAGTCATGTTTATATTTAGGATTAACTAATAAAGAAGTAATTGATTTATTTATAGAGTATGGTGATTATTTATTTGCCATAAAAGATACTTCTAATAGATTATTTAATGATGTTAATAAACTAGAAAGACATATAGAAGATATTATTTTTAATGCTATTATGTTAAATAATTATCCTTATAATGAAGATGCTAGAATCTTCTTGGGAAGAGAACATCCAGAAATATTCCTAGATGAAGATGCACCAAAAGAGTTAAAGAAATACTACTATGAAAGAGATTCTAAAAATCCATTAACTTTTATGGTTCTTAAAAATCATAAAGATTGGGTACCTTTCTTAGAAGATAAAGATATATCATTATCACTTAGAACATCTACTAATGATACATCTGAAATTGAAAAATTAGTAAAGAAATATGGAAAGAAAGAAACTATTAAAATAGGATTAAAGAATCCAGAAGCAGTTGATGCTATTCTTTCTGAAAGAAAAACAGATTTATTATGTTTATGGTATGACAAGTTACATTTTATTCCACATCAAGTAGTAATTAGAGAATTTAAGTTCGAAGAAGCTGATAAATTTATTGCAGCAGGTAAGATGTGGTCTAACTTAATGAAGATAGAAAGATTTAATGCTAATGATGATAATAAAACAGCATTATTAAAAGCTAGTTATTGTTTTGGTGTTTTTGATAATGATATTGATGGATATAATAAGATAATAAAACTATTTACTGATTTACCAAGAGAATTATCTAGTGAAGATATGGTAACTCTAGAAAAATATTTAGATAACAATAATATGTATAATGAGAAAAAATTACTTAAAGATTTTTATATATTAAATAGTAATGATTCTTATACCTTAGTAGTTAAAACACAAGATAAAAAAGAAGAGACTAAAATACTAAGAAGAGTAATGGAAGAAGCAGATATATCTGGAGTTTTAACTGTACCTAAAGCACATCAAATGTTTGGTGGTTTCATTATGAAATATGATCCATCTTTTAGAGATTTTGTAATGGAAAATATAGATCAAATATTATCTTCTAACGAAGAATATCTTCCATATATATCATCAATGCAAAGAGACTTTGATCAAATAAAAGCTATTAATAGTAATAGAGTATTAACACTTGAAAGTGCATTAAATGTTATAAAAGATAACAATTATACTAATGTTGAAACTGGTAATATAAAACTAGCTGAAGCATGTAAGATAGAAGGTTATAGTCAAAGAGATTTTGATATACTTCAAAGAATTTATAATTATGGAAAAGAAAGAACATATAATACCATTCCTAGAGTAACAGGAGCATATAGTAAATATAGTTATGAAATAGCAAGGCTTGATGATCCAATACCATGTGTTATTGGAACACGTACAAATTGTTGTCAAAAAATATTTGATGCAGCTGAAACATCTATGGAACATAGCATGAATTCAAGTAATGGAAGATTATTTGTAATAAAAGATAATAAGAATAATTATGTGGCACAAAGTTGGGTTTGGAGAAATAAAAATGTATTATGTTTTGATAATATTGAAATACCTCCTAAAGCCTTTAAAAGAGCAAAAGAAGATGGACTTGATAAGCAAGAATTTACTAATTTAATATTAAGAATATATCAAGAAGCAGCAGAAAAATTAATGGAAAAAGATAATAAAAAATATTTAGAATTATTTAATCTAAATAGAATAACTAAAGAACAATATGAAGCATTAAAATTATCTAAAGTAACAGTAGGTACCGGTTATAATGATATTGCTGAAGCATTAGAAAGAAATGCTGTTCTTGATAAAAGTGAAGTAGCACGTCCACTTGAATATATACCACCAGTTAAGTTAGATAGAAATATATATGAAAGAGATTCAGAGACACAATATTTATTAAGTGGAGAAATGGATGTTCCAAAAAGTGATTTTGATGCTTATGAAGTATATGTAGATGATTATGAAATAAAGGATGATTTTAACTTTAATGAATTAGATTTATTGGTATTAGAAAGATTAGAAATAGCTACTAAGAAAACTAATTATGATGGTAAAACAAACTTTAATAAAACTGATAAAGAATTATTAAATGGTAGATATGTATCTCAAATTGCAAATAATTATGGATTAGATAGTTTTAATACTAAGATAATTATGAATGCAAACTTTGCAATTATTTATGAAGAAAGAGAAAATAAAATAGTAATTGGGGATATTTATTACAATACAATATTTAAAGATAATGATAATGAAATAGATATTACTGATAGAGTAATTGAACAATTATCTGAAGCATTTGAGCAAATAAATCCAGATAAGAAAGAAATAGATATTGATAAATTAGATAAAGATCAATTAGAAATGTTTAAGAAAGTAATTGTTTTAAATGAAGATAAAAAGAATGATTATGAGGGAGTAGGTTATGGAACAAGATAGATTAGTGGATATTATTAATAAAACTATTAATGCTAGTAGAAAAAATAATTATAACCATGAATTAGAATTAGTTGATAATTTAAAGATGTCTATAAAAGAAAATCTAGATTTGTTTGAAAGAGCAAATGATGTTGATATAGAAAATGAAAATGGATTTAAACTAGATTTAAATAGACTAATTAAAGTATTTGATAACTATACTAATGAACCATTAATATTTCAAAGAAATGATTTCTATAAAAATAATAATATTATTAAATCAGTTGAATATGATAAGTTAGGTATAGTATTAGTAATATTTAATGGTGATACTTACGCTATGCTTGAAATGATTGTTTTAGGAATATTAACACATAATACTTTAGTATTTGCATATGATAGTTATAATGGTGGAGCAAATAAATTACTTGTTGATTTAGCTCAAGCTGTATTTGAAAGAGAAGATTTAGAAAAAGAAGCAATAGAGCAGTACTTCACAGTTAATCCTGAAGAATTATTTGAAAACTATAAAACAATTGATAAAACAGTTATTATTGGAGATCATACTTTTATAGATAAATATAAGAAAATTTGTCCAACAGAAACAGTAGTATCAGGTTATAACAATTATGATATTTATATTGAATCTTTAGATAATCTTGATGTAATAACAAATATTATTTCAAGTAATAAAAATATTGATATCTATACAACTCAAGAATTATCAGATAAGATAGATGGTTCTATTGTTGTTAATGATTTAGAAGAAGCAATAAATATGATTAACTATAATAGTTCTTTATATTGTTCTTCAATATTTACTGATAATAGTAAGAATGCATCAACATTTTTAAAACATGTAAAAAGTAAAAATGTATTGTATAATGCAAGTCCTCTTTTAATTAATAAATTAGATATTAGAGAAGAAGATTTATTAAAAGAAAAAACAATAATAATACCAAATACTAAATAAAAAGAAAGTTTAAAACTTTCTTTTTTTTTATAAAAAAATAGGAAATAAAAATTATACAGATAATAATCTTATTGAGGAGGTGAGATATGAAGAAATTTGAATGTGTTATGCAAGATGGACCAAAAGATTGTGGAGTATGTTCCTTGTTAACTATAGTTAAATCACATGGAGGACAAGTATCAAAAGAATATTTAAGAGATTTAACAGGAACTACTTCAAATGGTGTAAATGCCCTAGGTTTATTAGAAGCAGGAAGAAAACTAGGTTTTTATACCCAAGGAGTAAAAGGGGATGTTTTAAAAATTGAAGATAAATATATCCCTTGTATAGCACATGTAGTAATTGATAATAAATATAAACATTTTGTTGTGATTCATAAGATTGATAGAAAAAATAATTATGTAACAGTTGCTGATCCAGCAAGAGGAATAATTAAAATAGATGTTGATAGATTTAGACTTATTTCAACAGAAACATTCTTATTTTTTATTCCTAATAAAGTGATGCCTATAATGCAAGATAACAATTTAATAAAAAACAAAATAGAAAACTTTATATACGATAATAAGAAAACAGTAATAGTAATTCTTTCTTTATCACTCCTTTATATTTTAATAAGCATTATAATATCATTTAACTTTCAATTCTTAATAGAAAGAGCAATTAGTTATAGTTCATATAATAACCTATATTCTTTATTCTATATATTCTTATTACTATATTCCCTTAAAGTAGTGCTAGACTTTTCAAGAGAAAAAATATTGTATTTTATAAGTCACAAATTAGATTTTATATTAATTAACGATTCTTTAAATCATATTCTTTCACTTCCTCATATATATTTTAAAAATAGATCTACTGGAGAAATATTATCAAGAATTTCAGATTTAAACGAAATTAAAGAAACTTTAAGTACTTTTATAGCTACATTATTTGTTGATTTATTAATAACAATAGTATCAGTAGTAGCGCTTTTAAGTATAAGTTTAAAACTTTCTCTAATTACTTTATTAATACTTTTAATCTATTTAATATTATCTACTTTATATAATCGTTATTTAAATAGAGATGTTAGATTAATTAAAGAAGGAAATGCTAAAGTTAATTCAAATATTATTGAGTTAATTAATGGAGCTAATACTATTAAAAGTTTAAATGTATTTAGTAAAGTTAAAGAAGACTTTTCTCTTTTATACAACAGTTATTTAAATACCAGTTATAACTTAGCAACTAAATTAACAATAAAGAAAGCATTTGATAATTTAATATCAAGTATTATTTCTATAATTGTATTAATAATTGGAGGAAAATTAGTAATAAATAATCAATTAAGTTTAGCCAGTTTAATAACTTTCAACAGTATTATTTTCTATAATATTTCATCTATTAAAAACTTATTAAATATAGATATTATATATAATAAAACAAAAGTAATAATATCTAGAATTAATGATTTATTAAATATTAAAGAAGAGAAATTATATTATGATATCAATCCATTAAAGATAATACATGGAGATATTGTTATTAAGAATTTAACATATAAATATAACGATAATTATGTATTAAGAAATGTTAATGCTGTTATTAAAGAGGGAAGCAAGATATTGATAACTGGTGAATCAGGATGTGGAAAAAGTACTTTTGCTAAATTAATTTCAGGATTTATTGAAGTAAGAAGAAATAAAATTTATATAGGTAAATATGATATTAATGATATTAATCTTTGGAATTTAAGAGAGCAAATAACTTATGTATCTCAAGATGAATACTTATTTAATGATTCATTATTAGATAATATAAATATAAAGAAAACACGCGATAAAAATAGGGTAATGGATATAGCTAAATGTATGATGCTTGATGATATTACAAACAAAAATAAAGCTGGATATAATATGCTATTAGAAGAAAATGCTAGTAATTTAAGTGGTGGAGAAAGACAAAGAATAATACTTGCTAGAACATTTTTAAAGAATAGTAGTATTTATATTCTTGATGAAACATTCAGTGAAATCAATATTGAAAAAGAAAGAATAATACTTAAAAATATTTTTGATAAATTTAAAGATAAGACAATAATAGTTATTTCTCATAGACTTGATAATAATGATCTATATGATGAAGTACATAACATGGAGGAGTATGAATCTAGAAATATTTCAAGAGAGTTTTAGAAATAGAGAAATAAATATTAGGCCTTATCTTCTAGTAGTATCTATTTTAATAAGTGTTTTTGTTATGATTATTTCATTTAATTTTACTATTGAAGATTTCTATAAAACAAAAGGAACTGTAAAAGATAAAAATATTAAATTAATTGTTGATATAAATGATTTAAATAAAGTTACTAATAATAGTGAAATTATTATAGAAAGGGACATATTTACTTATGAAATAATAAATATTAGTGACTTAGTTTATAACGATAATATTTATAAAGAAGTTAAAATAAAAGTACCTGAGTTAAAAGATTTAATAGAGAACGATGTATTAGATGTAGAAATAATTATTAACAAAACAAATATTTTAAATTATTTAATCAAAACGCTTAAGGGGGAATGACATATCAGAGAATTAAATAATGATGAATTAAGAGAAACTAATGGAGGATTATCATTACTAGGAGTAGCACTTACTGTAACAGGTGTTGTATTTGTGGTAGGAATAATTGATGGTTTTGTTAATCCAGAAAAATGTGAATGTGAGAAAAAATAGGAGGGTTGTATGAATAAATTAAAAACATATGAATTAAGAGAAATAGATGGAGGTTTTTCCTTAACTGGAACTTTAGTAGAAGCTTTTACTAGTGGATTAGAAACAATTGTATCAATTGGTAGAAGTTTAGGAAGTTCTTTAAGAAGATTAAGTGAGGGAAAATTGTGCGAGATTTCATCCAACAATTAAAAGATAATAGAAAACTAATAATAGGTATTCTTTTGTCTCCTTTAGCTATGTATTCCTTTAGTATTTTAACTACTTCTATATTTAGATTAGGAATATATTTAGGTACATTTTTAAGAAATATCTATGTCTTAGTATGTTAAAAATGCGTACACTTTAGGTGTACGTGTTTTTAATTTTGCCAGTTTTAGGCCTTTTAATTTGATTTTTCAAGCGTTTTGTGGTATAATGTAGGTAATTTGAGGGGGATGGGG
>JAEEGL012401596.1_pt1 | contig 10544 bp, 7 predicted proteins | sample 9134231 | NCBI WGS metagenome assembly JAEEGL01 (sample SAMN16246548, study PRJNA631951) | gut metagenome | biome: gut microbiome; feature: rumen; material: fiber-attached | host: Bos | place: Iran: Karaj | collected 2018-10
AAGGTTTTTCGACATCAAGACTTCAAGAACTTATGACAACAAGACAACGAGACTATTTGGAGAGTTGCCGAGGTGAAGGCTTCAAGCCCCATACGTACTTCTCTCTACGAGAGAGAAGGTAGTATGTGGGGCAGGTTGAACAGACCTTCACCGAGGCACTTGAAGGAGGGGGATGGGGGAAGGGGGAAGGCGGATGGTTAATGGTGGAAGGTGGATGGTTAATGGTGGATGGGGGAAGGTGGATGGTGGAATGAAAGACGAAAGATGAGACATGAGAATGGAAGAACTGTTCCAATATACGTTCAAAAGCCTTCGGCAGAGGCTGGGCATCAGGGAATCTTTTAGTGGTTCACTGGTCGACAGGATGCGCTCTGACGACAATGCGCTGTGCCGACAGATCAGGGCTGAAGGGCTGCTGACGGAGAGCCAGCTGCTGGCGGCTGCTGAACGCTACCGACTGGGACGCTCGCGCCACGACGGCACGGTGCTGTGGATGATCGACGAGCATGGGGTGGTCAGGGATGGGCGTGTAGTGTTCTATGCTGACAGCAGCCGACCTACTCAGTGGGTGAGCAGCCTACTGCGCGAACAGTTTCGTGACTGTCCTGAGACATACGCGATGGCCTGCCGCTGGCAGCCGCAACGCTGTCTGTTCGGGTTGCAGCAACTAGAAGCCCCCTACCCTGCCTCCCCCGAGGGGGAGGGGAAGCATCATGGGGCTCCTCCCCCTCGGGGGAGGCTGGGTGGGGGGCTTCCCATTTGCATCGTCGACAGCGAGCGTACTGCGGTGGTGCTCTCAGAGCTAAGGCCGGAAGCGATATGGATGGCTTGCCAGGCTGATTATCTGCAGGCTGCGATGCTCGCCCCGCTCAAGGGGCACCGCGTGGTGCTCTATCCGCGAACAGACCTGACGGGGGACACCTTCCTGGCATACCTGGAGCTGGCCGACGAGGCACGGCGGGCTTACCAGCTCGACATCACCGTCTCGTCACTGCTGGAAGACCGCTGCACAGATGATCAGAAGGAGCGGGGCATCGATGTGCTCGACTTTCTCTTTGAGAAGTGAAAAATGAGGAATGTGAAATGTCGCGATTGAGCGAGAGCAGAGCCAAGCTTGCTTGAGCTATGCCGAGCGTGAGCGACTTCGATGCGAAGCATCAATGAGGAATGAAGAAATGAAAGCAATGACAAAAACACAGATGGCCAGGTGCGCCGGGGTGTGCCGGAAGACATTCGCCTCGTGGCTGAAGCCGCATGAGAAGGAACTGACCCAAATGGGCTATCTGCCTGGCAAGCACTGCATACCGCCCAGGGCAGTGGAATGGATAGCCGAGAAGTTCTGCATCGACATAGAACCGTGAGCTGAGAAAGATTTACGGGCATTATTGCGCATGAATGAGCATGATTGAGCATAAACGGGAAAGCACCCTTGCGGAATGTCGTACCTTTGTAAGTGCAATCAGGAGAGATACGTTACGAAGGCCCGAGAGATACGTTCAGAGGCGCCGAGAGATACGTTACGAAGGCCCGAGTGATACGTCCTCTCGTCCGGTACTGCAAAACAATATGTTTAACCCTTAAAAAACTTTGGGAAATGGCAAATCAAAACATTACGATGCCTATTGACATCAAACAGAACACCAACGCACTGTCGAAGTGTTTCGGCAAGTGGTTCGCTTTCGCCCACCGCATGGGCACCCTGAGCACCGAAGGCCTGGCGCAGCACATGGCCAAGCACGGATCGCTGTGTACTGAGGAGGTGCTCTCGCTCGTGCTGAAGCAGCTGTCGAAGTGTGTGCCTGAGCTACTGGCAATGGGCGTGCCCGTGAAACTCGACGGGCTGGGAATCTTCTACCCCACGGTGGAGAACGTCAAGATGGGTGCTGCCTCAGTGGCAGAGGCCAGTCAGAAAGGAGCGGAAGGACTGGTGAAAGGTGTGCACATCCGCTTCCAGCCGGAGGGCACCGACCTGCGCGACCTCACCTCGCGCGCCTTCAAGAAGAAGTGCGAGCTGCGCCTGGAGAACGTGGTGGCCCTCTCGCCCGTCACTGCTGAGGTGGACGGTGAGGAGGTGGTGACGCGCCGACTGCAGAAGTCACGTCCCATCGCCGACTTCCTGGCTGCGGAAGCCACGTATGGCGACGGATGGGCAAGCAGCGCCGCAGATGGCGGTGGTGGCGGTGGCGACGATGAGCCCAGACCGTAGAGGCCTCTCCCCCGGCCCCTCCCCAACTGGGGAGGGGAGTAAGGATAGTAAAGGAGCTTTGAAAATGTAGTGGGTTATGCGGCGCGATTCCGGGATGGAGCTATGACGACACCTAGGCCATTTGCGATTTCACAATTATACTATTGGACAATTGGACTATTTCACAATTATCGTCGCGAAGGCAACAACATCCAAAATACCGTCATGAAAGCCGTCTGATCGCGTCGCATACACTATTTAAGGTTAAAAGAGGTTAAAAGGTTAGAAAGTTAAAAGGTTAAAGGTTAAAAGTTGAAAAGTTAAAAGGTTAAGGAGAAATGAAATTGATTAAGAATTTGAAAACTTGGAAGACCATCATCCAGTTTATCATCACCGTACTTACGGCCATCATTAGCTCGTTCTTTGTGCAGAGCTGTATGGGCAAGAAGAGCACACCATCTCTGCCGGCAACGCTCTACAGCGTAAGCCAGAGCCCCAGACCCATGAAGGATGTGCGTTACCTCGTGGTACACTGCACCGCCACACGCCCCTCACAGCATGTCACTGTGGCTGATGTGGACCGCTGGCATCGCGCTCGCCACTTCTGCATGATAGGCTATCACTGGCTCATCGACCGCGACGGGAATATCCAGCCCGGCAGGCCGGAGCAGTATGCCGGAGCCCATGTGAAGCACTTCAATGACCATGCCATCGGCATCTGCTACGAAGGCGGTGTGGCCGAAGACGGTAAGACACCCATGGACACCCGCACTGAGGCCCAGAAGACAGCGTTGGAGCATCTGTTACAGGTGCTCCACGCCCAGTACCCGAAGGCCACGCTGCACGGCCATCGTGAGTTTGCCAACAAGGCCTGCCCCTCCTTCGATTGCCACGAATATGACTATGTCTTCGACAGTTGAGAACAGATGGGGGAGGGTGGAGGGGCGATGGTGAATGGAACTATGTCAAAGCCGATAATCTCCTTGTCTGACTGCGTTTTTATGCTGTGAGCAAAAGTATTTTTAATAATCTTGCGCGGATTTGGAAAAGAATTCGTAACTTTGCAGTATCATTTCAAAACAATAATCAAATAAATGTATATGACTATGAAAAAGATTATTTGTGCAGGTCTTGCACTGCTGATGTGTGGAGGCCTGGTTTTCAGTGTTACTGCTTGTAGCGGCGATGATGATGACGACAACGGCAACTCTGGAGTTGTGAATAACGATCTGGGACTGCGAGTCATCGCGGTAGGTGACTACAAGTATAGCTACTACGATGACGGGAAACTGGAGGCCATATATTTTTACAACGAACCGATCAAATTCACCTACAAACCTGATAAGATCACGTTTTCAGAAGAAGAGGATGAATACAGAGATGAGCCTAATTCGGTTGATGTCAGCTATACCTCGCAGGGCTATCTGAAGAGCTTGAGCCTGTCGGATGAAGAATATAAACTGTCGGCCGTCTATACCTATGACGGTGACGGACATCTGACGAAGATCTCCTCCTCGTATAGTGCACCAAACGAGAAATACAGGAACGAGGCGACGCTGACATGGCGTAACGACCTGTTGCGCATGATTGTCTGGGGATGCGAGGATTACGATGAGGATGAGACTGATAGCGAATCACATAGGATAACGTTCGACTACGACGGCGATAACCCCATTGAGAACCCCTATCTTCAGTTTGCCGCCTCCCTGATAGAATTCGTCGGTATCGGTGATGGAGATTTGGAAGAAGGTCTGGCTCACATCGGAAAGCTGGGCAAAGGACCCAAGTACCTGCCCTCAGCCTGTCAGAGGGAATGGGAAGAGACCGAGGGCAGCCGTGTGCGCAATGGCTCGTCGAAAAGTGAGTTTAAATATGGTTTCAATATTGATAATGCCTTATCCTACGTGATGATCGGCAATGAGCGGATCAATTATCGCTACGAATTCGTCGACAGCCGTATTTCCAAGTCAAACGACATCCGTTAGTCTCAAGCATTTCCCTGGACATTAGTCTTAAGCATCCCCCTCATTCCTTCCCAAATTAGGATAGAAATGAGGGGGATGACCGTTTCTAAAGTAGATTCAATTCTCTTGAAGATAAATAGGTTATCTTTTCAGATATTTCTTTCCGTTCTTGATGTATAGCCCCTTTACGGGTTCTTTCAGTCGGATGCCCTGCAGGTTGTACATGGCCTCGTTCTCCATTCTCCCTGTCACTCGCACATCCTCAACACCCTTCGTTTCGTCGTACTCCTTGTAGGTGAAATAGCCTGGATTGCTGGGGCCGCCGTCGATGTGGGCGTAGGTGTAGTCGTCGACATAATAATTGTCATATCTCGTTCCAGCCTCGCCTTGGAGGTTATTACACAGGTAAAACATTTTGGTACCATAAATTACGCTTTTTGTGGTCCATCCATTTCCGACATAGATTGTTCGAAGATTTCTGCAGTCGTAAAACATATCTTGCATTGAAGATACATTTGAAGTGAAGAAATTCGAAATGTCTATTACCTCAAGCGATTTGCAACTCACGAACATACGTCGGAAACTTGTGGCGTTTCTGGTGTCAAAGCTACTCACATCAATTTCCGCAAGAGATTCACATGCTTCAAACAGATCATCATACTCTTTCACTTTCCTTGTGTTAAATTTGCTGATATCCAAATATTTTAAAGATCTGCATTCTGTGAACATTGCCGCTATATTTGTGACATTAGACACGTCGAATTTGCTTAAGTCTAAATTTACAAGTTTTTCACACCGGGCAAACATACAAAACATATCTTCAACCTTACTAGTGTTGAAATTGCGAACATCGACAGCAGGCAACTCTTTGCAGTCGCAAAACATCCTACCCATTCTTGTCACGTTTGATGTGTTAAAACTGCTCACGTTGACTTGTGTTAATGAAAAGCACTCATAAAAAAGAGCAAACATGTTTTTTACTTTTCTTGTGTTGAAACTGCTCAGATCGAGAGTGGGTATCGCTTTACAACAAAAAAACATATAGCTCATATCTGTCACTTCTGACATATCCAGATTTTCAATATTCTCGATTTTTGTTAGGTAAATAAACTCAGCAAACCAATTCTTTGTTTGTAGTGGGCGGTAATCGGCAAATGAAATGTCAAAAGAAACAGTTTTAGTTGCGATAGCACAGCTATAGTCCCAACTCCTGATACTCTTTTCTCCTATGGGATAAATTGTCCCTTCACGACAGGCCATATTCCAGTCGTAATAGAAAGTTAGTGTGGAGTCTTTCAGGACAGCATACGGCTCCCTCGTTCCGTTATATTCGCCCGTCAGATAGCCTGGGTCACACAGACCACCGTCGATTTGGGCATATTCCTTGTCTGTATGCCGGGAATCGAACTTCGTGCCCATACCACCTACCAGGTTCTTGCAGCTGTTGAACATGTACATGCTGGACTTGACCTTGTCGGTCGACCACGTATCGCTGGCATAGATGGTCTTCACCTTGTTGCAGTCGCAGAACATCAGCGACATCTGCTGCACGTTCGACGTGTTGAAGCTGCGGAGATCCAGCTCGGAAACAGGGCATGTGTGGAACATGTGTTGCATATCGACCACCTTGTCAGTCTTGAACTTCGTCATATCAAGACTATTCACAGCACTGCAGTAGCAGAACAAGAAGCTCATGTCAGTGACATTGCTGGTGTCAAAATGGCTGACATCAAGCGACGGAAGAATGTAGCAGAAGCGGAACATCGACGACATGTTCGTCACCTGCGATGTGTTGAGATTTTCCATTCCCACGACCGATGTCATTGAGGCGCAGTTGTATAACCAGAAGGCTGTGCTCGTAGGTCTATAGTCCTTGAACGACGGATCGAAGACGGCCTTCAGTATGGTGTTTCGTTTGGCATACCAGCCCGGCATGCTGGCAAACTTGGCATCGCTGTAGCTGTTCTCTACCCTGTATTTGTAGCCAATTCGGCTGTTCACCTTGTTGTCGTAATAGAAGGTTAGCGTACCCTCGTAGAGTACGGTATAGGCCATTGTCTGTCCTGTCTCGTCGTATAGCGTGCCGTTAGTATCGGCTGTAAAAAGCCCAGGATTGTCAGGTCCTTCGTCGATTCTTGCCAGCCAGGTGTCGCCCATCATAATCGTCCCGGATTCCTTTAATGAAGCCAAAGAGGTTCCCTTCCCTCCAACCAACTTGTCGCACCCGTCAAACATCGATGTATAGGCATATGTTCCCAAATTGTTTTCAGTAGTCCATTTCTCTCCTGCGATCACGGTCTTCAGCTCTTTGCACCCTTCAAACATGCGATAAAAACGGGTAACATTGTGCGTATCGAAACTCCCTAGATACAATTCTTCAAGGCTCTCACAATGATTGAACATGTCATTCAATGCTTTAACATTTTCCGTGTTAAAACCACTGACGTCCACCGTGGTCAGACTTTGGCAACCAGAGAACATTTCACTCATCCATGTTACGTTGCTTGTATTGAAACAACTCAGGTCTAATTGTTTCAGGCTTTTACAACCACGAAACATGCTACTCATGGATTCTACTTTTCCTGTGACGAAATCACCGACATCGATCTTTTCCAGTTTCTCACAATCACAAAACATAAACGACATATCGGTGACGTCTTCTGTGTTCAGATTTTCTAGTCCTTCAATATCCGTGAGCTGAGTGCAATTGTAAAACCAGTTGGCCGTGCTCGTTGGGCGATAGTCGGCAAAAGAGGGTTGGAAAATCACGTGCTTCAGCACATCTCCACTCCATACTGGGTCTGATTCGAATTTCTCTGGAAGATGATACCATTTCTCTTCGAGTCCGACAGGAAAATTGTATGGGGTTCCTGGCGGAAAATAGAAAAAACTGAGCTCGCCTGTCTTGTTATTCCACGATACTAGGGCAGTACCCTGCTCTGTCTCTGCCCAAGCATGAACGGGAAATGCTATACATACAATGCTGAGGATAAGCGCTCGGATGATTCTCTGTCCAAGAGATTTTGAGATGTGATTCTTCATAATGATGAGATAATTATTTTCTTAATAAATACAGGAAAACCTTGTATTTTCCATATTGCTTCCATTCATCGTAATCATCGTCCTTGCTACTCTGCATCCTCGCTACAATACTGGAAAATCCGCTGGCTGTCATACAACCATATGAAGGGCCGGGGAAGGCATAGAATCTTTCCATACGGATTCCTTTACTTTTTAGGTCAGCAACAAGCGTGTTGAGAAATTGGGTTGCTTCGGCAGATGTGTTGAAGAAAAAGTCAATGGTCTCATTATCAGGCAAGAACTTGTTGGTATTGTCCTGTTTCTTAAATTGGACTGTATAACGGTCAATAGCGTGTTTTTTGTAGGAGTAAGTGTATCCCGCAGTTTTTGTCAATTGCATTTCATAGTCGGTAATCGTCTTGTTCAAGTTGTAATACTTAACTTTCAGTTCTCCATGTCCGAATCTTGTACGCATGAAAGTCTCTGCCTCTTGTGCAGTGGTGGTCTTTTCAAGGCAACCGAAAGAATAGTTTAGAAGGTCACTTAGTGTCCGTTCGTTAATATCAGTATCGGTAGCACCCGCAGGCGTTTTCAGTTTTGTGGCAGCAGGCTGCGTAGAAGCAGGAGTGGTTGCTGGCTTGGTGACAGACGGGGCGGATGTGCCTTTTGGAGGATAGACAGTGATCATTACACACCATTTAAAGTCATTGCTTCCAGCCAATTCTACCCTGACATCCATTCCTTTGTAATCGATTCTGCGCTCAGCACGCTCATTTCGGCCATGTACGACGGTCTTGGCTTTAGTACCTGCTTCTTCGGCAATGGCATCACCCAGCAGAACAACAAATTCCTCTGCATCATCTTGATCCAAATCCTCAAACAACCAGTACGACCATTTTGTGGGCTTCTCGTCACGAAAGCATACCAACATCGTATTTATAGGTGTGCTGAAGAAACTATAGTTAAGCCCATTTTTATCCGAGATCCTTATCTCATCGTTACTTACGTATCGGGCCTGCTGGTACTGTTGCAGTTGCACCTTATAATACCAGTTCAGACAGTTGCTATAGAGATACCGCAGGTAATTGGTTGTGGTGAGCGAGTTATACTGCTGTTTGGGATAGCCTGCTGGAACTAACAGGATGTCGTCGGGATTGTCGGTATCGGTGTCGGGGAACTTACGGAAATCGATGCCTGGGGGATCGGTGGTACATTTATAGTCGTTCTTTTTCTTCGTTTTCTTCGCCATGGTTTCAGCCATCTTCCGAAGCGTGGGTGCTGTTTTGATGGTAAAATAGACGGAATAATCGCTGATGGTTACTCCCAGCATGTCGTAATCTTGCAGAATCTCGCAGACGTAGCCATTGCGCTGCTCGTCGGTCATCTTTGTCAGATCGCACATGTTGCTGGTGGCCTTGGCCAGGTCGAGATGCATTCCTATGGCAGAGACAGTAAGACTATTACGGAATTGTTCTTTGCGGTAGTCATGCATACTGGCATCGGCGAATAGAAGCCTTTCGCCATTACTGAGTGCTACCTCTACAGGCATAGTGCTTTCTGCAGTGATTCGGTTGTTGACTTCAGCCAGCCTGCTCTGCTGGGTAGAGGAGAAATTGAGTGTCATCACCACCTTGTGTTGTTTCTTTGAGCCGGTAAGACCGATGTCGATGCATACCTTGCTTATCCAGTCGTTAACTTGGATCCAGTCGGCCGTGTTGTCAGAAGTTGTGTTGGCATAGCAGCCCTCAGTGTCTTCCCAGACCTTAAACTTGTATGCCCCGTCTCTGTCGGGTTTCGCATTCTGTGCCGTCAGTGTTCCTGTGCTGATGCAAAGTAGCATGGACAGGGATAGCAATCGTGATAAGAACATATTTCTCATAAGATAATTTTGTTAACTTTCATAGATGTATATTTGTGTTCGTCACTGCCTTACGGTTTATGACATCCTCAGGCCAGTAAAAGGAATAATATCATCATCATATTTTCATATTGTTTCGCAACAATGGTTATTTGTTGTTTTGTTGAATCCATCGTTTGAAGAAAGGATCTTCGATGTCGTATGCAGCAGCGCGGATGATGTATCCTGTTTTCATCAAACGCTTAGTGCTGCTGAAAAGCGTGCTTGTGGGCAACCCGGACTGTTGTAGGGGGAGCTGACCTTTGCCCAGCATTTGCATCACACGCTTATCGGTGCGATTAAAGTTCATCCACATACGCTCGAAGTCGAGGTCATGGGCCTGCGTCAGGCGTTCTATGGCAACCTCTACCACCTGTTCTTTCACATTTTCGTATGTCATGAGTTCCCATACCTGTGAAGCGAGTTGTTGCGTATAATATGGATGGCAGGATGTAAATTGCAGAATGTCTGTTGCCACGTCCTCCTGTTGCGCAGGCAGTCGTTGCATGATATAGTCGTAGAATTCTTCACGGGGTATCTTCGCCAGTCTCATCAGCTTTCCAAAGTGATAAAAAGGTGATTTCTTCCGTTCGAAAATTTCCTCCATCATCGATTCCTGACTACCCAGGAAGATATAGTTTAGGTTCTGTTGTGACTGAATGATTGCTCTGAGTTGTTTGTCTAGTCCTTTCTCCAGTGCCATCACCTCCTGAAACTCATCCAGCACGACAATGAGCTGCCGTTCCGGAGTGCTGACGTGACTGAGCAGTGCCAGCACATCTTCTAATATGACACGAGTGTCTACCACAGGTTGAAATGCCACGTCGATACTGTCAGTCATGGGATTGGTCGATATGGTTGGCACCACTCTGAACCTTCTTATCAAGTGCTTCAGGTGCTCCCATTTGTAGATTTTGAACACCTCTTTCAGCAATTTCGTAGCCAGATCCTGCGTACTGACTACCTGTTGCAGATTCACTATCAGGTAAGGGCGCCTAATCTGTTTCATGGCCTTCATCACCAGACTGGACTTGCCAAAGCGTCGTGGACTTATAAGAATCAGGTGGTTCTCACTGTTCATCGTTCTCACGATTTCCTGTAGTTCTTGCTGGCGGTCGGTAAAGAACTCATCCTCTACGATAGTACCGTATTTAAAGGGGTTTCTCATATTGCGAATTTTTTCGTTGCGAAATTTTTCGCAAAGATAGAAATTATATCCCATACAGCCAAAAATATGGACGGAGAATTCATGGATTTAACGTTTTTACACAGTTAGGGGAAAGCCTCTGTGGATATACTTTTACGTTGGATTATTTGGCCGTTTGGAATAAAAGGCGTACCTTTGTGGCGTGCAATGAGTTGGAACGACTCAAAAAGAAGAAAGGAACGCGTTATGTTAGGAGCAATCATTGGTGATATCGTAGGCTCAACAAGGGAGTGCCACAATGTGAAGACGGAGGATTTCGAGCTGTTGCCG
>JAEEGL012849282.1_pt1 | contig 10544 bp, 5 predicted proteins | sample 9134231 | NCBI WGS metagenome assembly JAEEGL01 (sample SAMN16246548, study PRJNA631951) | gut metagenome | biome: gut microbiome; feature: rumen; material: fiber-attached | host: Bos | place: Iran: Karaj | collected 2018-10
CCACTGCCCGCTCTGCTTTCCGTAATCCAGATACAGCATTGATGCCACTGCATCTACTCTGAGTCCGTCAATATGATATTTTTCTACCCAAAGAGTAGCCGAACCGATGAGGAAGTTTTTAACTTCACTCTTACCGTAATCAAATATCTTGGTACCCCAGTCCGGATGCTCCCCCTTCTTGGGATCCGCATACTCATACAACGCCTGTCCATCAAAATCTGCCAGTCCGTGTGCATCCTTCGGGAAGTGAGCCGGAACCCAGTCCAGTATAACACCGATACCGTTCTTGTGGAGGTGATCCACAAGATATGCAAAATCTGCAGGTCCGCCGTAACGGCTGGTAGGCGCATAGTAGCCCGTCACCTGATATCCCCAGGAACCGTCATAAGGATATTCGCATATTCCCATGAGCTCCACATGGGTGTAACCCATCTTTTTCACGTACTTTGTGACTGCAACAGCAAACTCTCTGTATGTATAGAAGCCTTCATCCTCACGTCCCGGATGTCTCATGAAGGAACCCGGATGGCACTCATAGATCGCCATGGGCTTTTTGTACATATCACCGGCAGCACGCTCTTTCATCCACTCTTCGTCTGTCCACTTGAAACCTGAAATATCCGTAATACGGCTGGCCGTACCGGGCCTTACTTCAGCCTCATTGGCATATGGATCCGCTTTGTAAAGCTCTCTGCCGTCAGCGGTCACTATGAGGTATTTGTAGAGCTGACCTTTCTGAGCTCCCGGCACAAACCCCTCGAAAACGCCGATATCCATAGGGGATACACGCTCGAGCTCATCTGTCTTCATCCAGTTATTGAAATCGCCTACCACATAGACTTTTGCGGCATGCGGCGCCCAAACATCGAACACTACACCCTTTCTGCCCTTTTTCTTGGCAAGGTGCGAGCCCAGCTTATCGTATATCTCATAATGGGTTCCGCTGCCGAACAGATAGGCATCGTAATCTGTAAATCTTGTCCCCTCAAGAACTTCCGTATTGTCCTTGCCTGTGCTTCTCTTTCTTTTAGAATCCGCCTTTTTTTCCATACCCCGTCACCTCTCCTGTCTTTATCATCTGAAATCTTTAAGCCTTCCGGTCCTTTAAGGAAATCACCTGGCCTCAATATCCTTTTCCTTGATGATGATGTAATTCTCACTGTCGTAGCGTTTTCCCGTCACGATACCTGCGAGTTTCTTTAATCCGCCCCTCTCAACTCTGGATATCGCCTCATCCATTATATCCTTTACCTGTAAGAGACAGGTAGCTTTTCCGAATCTCTCCGCTGCGCCGATCCTGTTATACAGAGCTAATACCGCAATGTCATCCATCCTGTAACCCCTCTCCATGGAGTATGACTTTGCAAATGATATGAGCTCGTCTACAGAAAAGTTCGGTATTATGATCTTCTCCGAGAACATACCTGCCAGCAGCACATTCTCTGTGAATATGCGTTTCAGTCCCTGTGCCGTTCCCTCCAGAATATAGAGAGTTCCGCTCTTATCCTGCGGGATCAGTTTGGACAGCTTAAGGCTGGTCTTTCTGTTCATCTTGTCGGCTTTTTCTATGATGAGACATCCGCCTGCCACAGCAGTCATGATCTTTCCGATGTCTTTGCCGTTTAAGTTCTCGGCAGCCACCTTTCCTATGTGTTTGTTCGGTCTGCCCACTACAGCGGACAGGGCTCTCGCAAGATCCGTACCCAGTGTCGTCTTACCGCTGCCGCTGATACCGGCGATGGCAATGTTACCGCTGCCGCAGTTTTCCCTGTACATCAGGGCTTTACCTGTGCCGTTTAAGACACTGATGATCTGCTGCTCTATGCCTTCAACATCCAGGAAATATGTGAAAATATCCTTTAGCTCATCATCCAGCTCCGTGATGCCGCCTGACATGAGCGAAGCCGTAGTCTGAGCCACGGTAATGCCCTTTTTCTTGCGACGTGAACTGGTGGTCTGCTCCATCTTCTCAGTGTCGGCTGCCTTTGCCTGGGCGAAAAGCTCAGGATCAAGATCCAGCTCAGGCAGCGGTGTGGTCTCCTGACCCACTCCCTTACCGCTCTTAAGTGCTCTCTCGATGTCCGGTATTTCCCTCGTGTCCTCCGGTTTGACCGGAACCGGTTCTGCGGCCGCCTCAGCGCCTGCGATCTTCATATCCGAGTCATCCTCGGGAATGATCCTGGCGGATACCACATGTTCCTGTCTGTCTACGGGATCATGTTCCTCTATCTCTTCCTCAAAGCCCTCCATGGCCTGTTCAATCTCGCCGGCCTGTCCCATCTCGCTCTTAAATCTGTCCCATGGAGCCTGATGCTTATCCCCATCAGTATTCTCAATCTCAGCAGTGGCCGGATCATCGGCACTTTGTACATTTTCCTGTGTATCATCCGATGTCAGGGCATCCGACTGCACAGGCTCTGTCTGTCCGATCTCCTGCAGATCCGGATCCTGTGAAGGCTCCGTTCCACTGACATCCTGAATATTCTCAGGCATAACAGACTCCGCTGTCGCATCTGCTACAAGCTCGGATTCCTCTGTGGTATCTATCACTGCATCAGTTGTAACTTCATCCGTCGTATCAGGTTCAGTCTCCGCCTCGGCAAACAGCTCTGTGTTATCAGTTTCAGTCTCCGCCTCAGCAAACAGCTCTGTGTTCCCGGCCTCCGGAACAGGTCCATTTTGAACACTTTGTTCATTTGCATTCTGATCCGCCGCCGCCTTTTCAATGGCTTCCTTTTCATCCTCTTCTACGGATTCCTGAACCCTGTTTATAATGTTATCAACATCGATGGATTCGGGTAAAACCGCTGACAGCTTGTCCACCAGAACTCCGGTCTGCTGTATGGCTCTCTGTTTGGCAGCCTCGAGTTTTTCCTCCTCGGCGATCTTCATAGCCTGCTCGGCAGCGCGCTGATTTTTCTCCCACTCTGCCAAAGCGTCCTGTATGGTGAGCTGACCTGTGATCTGATTGTCCACCATCTCGCGGTCCGGAATGTCTAAAGACATCTGGCCGTCATCCTCTTCCTTGAGGATCTCATGGAAATTCACCATGATGCGGGCATCTATCTCTTCCTCACTCTCTATATAAACATCCTTTTTCTCTTCAACCTCTGTCTCTTCCAGGGCTTTTGCAAGATATGGGATCTCTTCCAATGCCTTTTGGATGGACTCCATAGAGGAAGTGATCTGCCCCTTATCCTTGGCATTGATGATCTGTCGCATACCACGCACCAGCTCCTCCTGGAGATTTACGGTGTCATATCCCGACAGGTTGATGGGCACCTCGGGTATTACTTCCTTGATGCCGTCTTTTTTCTCTTTTATGTCTTTGTATTTGCTCTGCTGTGCTTCGTTGAGGGGCTCATATATCATCTTGAGCTCCAAAGCCTTCTCAACATATTCGCCGTCGCCGAACCAGAGCACGATCTCATCACAGGCGCGGACGCACTTGTCACCGTCCCCCGCCTTATGATACAGATATGCCAGCTCGTAAGCCCACTCCTCTGTGAACTGCTGGTCTTTGAGTTCTTCCAGAATGTGTATCTGGGATGTCACAGGTTCACCCTTGGCTTTTGAGATCTCAAGAGCCAGCACGAATTTACCCGTATCATGGGGAGCAACATCCACGTACTCCCTGTAATACTCCTCAGCCAGCGGAAGATTGCCTGTCTTTACTGCGATCTCTGCCAGCTTGTACAGTATCTTCTTGCCTATGGGTGATTTGTCGTAGGCCATCAGTAGCAGCTCTATGCTGTCGTCAAACCTGTCTGCGTTCTCATATACCTCGGCTGCCAGCACAAGAGCTGACATGTTGCCGACTTTTTTCCAGTTGATCGTGTCCGCGATGGTGACTGCAGCATCCCATTTTTTGTTCTCCGCAAGCCCCTTTATCTCGTCAAACTTGATCTTATATTCATATCTGTCCAAAACAGTGTCCTCTCGATACAAAGTGTTCAAACATGACCTTACACTTCAAGCCATTATCCAAAAAATACTACCACAAAACGCTCTGTATGTCAAAAAATATCCTTTACCTGCTTTTAACGATCTTCTTTGGCGCTTTCAGATCGAATCCCTTTGTCCTCTCAATGCGGTCATCGTCATTGATCAGCTCTCCGGTCTTCTCGTCAACCTTCTTCACAAATGTATACTCTCCGGACTGTTCCGGCATTCCCCTCTTCTCAGTCATATGTTTTACAAGCAGAGTTGCGAGATAATAGAGCACGGCAAACAAGGGCACACCGAATATCATGCCCATGAAGCCCCAGAGTCCGCCACCCAGAAGGATCGCCACGATAACCCAGAAAGAGCTGAGTCCTGTTGAATCTCCCAGGATCTTCGGTCCGATGATGTTGCCATCCACCTGCTGCAGCACCAGTATAAAGATACCGAACACTATGCCGTGCCACGGACTTGCCAAAAGAACCAGTATGAATGAAGGCACGCCTCCGATGAAAGGTCCGAAGAAAGGCACTATGTTGGTGACGCAGATCACAACGCTGATCAGCAGAGTATACGGCATACCCACACATGTGCAGAAGATAAATGTTATGAGACCGATGATGACAGAGTCCAGCACCTTTCCCACTATAAACCCGCCGAAAATACTGTTGCACTTATGTACGAATGCCACAACCTTATTGGCCTGATTTACAGGTAAAAACGCATATACCACGCGCTTTCCCTGTCCCTCGAAATGATCCTTTTCACACAGGACATAGATAGCCACTATAAGACCTACCACCACGTTCTTCAACGCTACCAGCACTGACACAAGTCCGGATCCCACCGTTGCGAGATAGGTCTGGGCCTTCGGCATGAAGTTCTCCATCAGCCATGCAGATATGTCGTCCGTGATATTGTAAATGGTCTGTTCAAAGCTTGCCAGTTGTTTTCTGGCTCCATCACTGAGATTGAGGCTTGCAACGATCTCATCATATTTTTTGACGTATCCGGACACGCTGTCCAAAAATGCCGTAACGCTGGAGATGAGGGCCGGTATCAGCAGCGCTATGATAAACCCGATTATGATCAGGAAAAAAAACACCGTCGCTATAGCTGAGAATGTACGAATTGTCTTCCTCGTCTTTGCCTCATCCTTTGAATTTTTTAAGAATACGGTGAGCAGCAGCCTCTCCAATTTCTCCATCAGCGGATTTAAAAGATATCCTACGATAAGTCCGATGAATACCGGGCTCAATATATTGCTTACCTTTTTGAAAAGATCATGTATCCTGTCATATCTGAATACCACAAATATGACCGCCATGCAGCAGCAGAATACAAGGAACACTATAGCTCCTATGGCAAGATAAGGTCTTATATCCCAGTCCGCCTGCCTTTTCCTGCGTCTTTCAGTGTACTCCGAGGTGCTCTGTTCAAACTTCATCCTGCGCTTGTCATCAGCTGTCTTCGCACCGGTTTTCGTGTCGTTCGATCCCATATCTGCTGCATTTCCGATGTTTTCAGCGGCTTCCGCCTCATCTGTCATCGGCTTTTGTGCCCCACTTTCCGGTGTGTTTTTGATTTTTTTGTTTTTAGAATTATCATTCCTACTCATATCTTTTTCGCAACTCCTGCTGCCGCCTGCATGTTCAGCCGGATCCGTACGCAACCTGCCGATCCGACTGAACGCATGCCGTTTACTGCCAATGGTAATTATCGAAATTACTGATTTCGTCTATTGTAATTGATCAGACATCCCTTTAATATGATCTCCCTCTCATCATCCGTGAGTTCTCCCACTGTCATGGTAAAGGGCACAAGCTTTCCATCGTGTACGGCGAAAGCTTTTATCTCTGAAGCTTTACTCTCTATCTCTTCCCTGATGCCCGGAAGCCATATATAATCTCCCAGAGTAAAGGGCAGATCTCCCGACGGGATCAATAACGGCAGCATACCCCAGTTTATAAGGTTGCTTCTGTACCTCTTAGTCGCATACTCAAAAGCGATGTTCGCCCAGCCGCCAAGCACCTTCTGGCAACTTGCAGCCTGCTCTCTCGCGGAGCCATCGCCCGGTTTCACCGCAAATATAACGGATCCGATACCGAAGTTTTCGTGGTTCGCATCCGGATACTCGGTTTTTACGACCTGCATTATCTCCTTAAGCTCAGGCAGAACTCCGCAGGGATGCTCTCCTGAAATACGGGCTTTCTCTGCTTTTTGGACTTCCTTTGCCCTGCCCACGTACTCCGGATCTTTTCTGGACAGCGTAAACTCAGCCAGTCCCAGAGGATTGGAACGGTATGACGAAGTCTCACCCGATGGGATCAGCTCATCTGTGGTGGTAACAGGATCATGTATCTCCGATACGACCTTCAGCAGGAGATTTTCCGTAAGTGCAGACATCTCCGGCCAATCCTTGATGTTCGGTCCAAGACGGATGGGTTCATCCGGATCGGCAACGCCCTTGGAATCAAACACTCTGTTGGCATATATCGTGCTGTCAAAGAAATACTTGGGTTTGGTATAATCAACATCCACCTGTGTTGCGGCTGTCAGATATCCTTTATTGGCTGCCGTTGCTGCTATAGACCTTGCGTCCATGAGCGCAACCGATGCCACCTGTCCGTTCTGTATCTTTGAACCCTCCCTGTTGGGGAAGTTTCTGGTTGAATGACGGATAGAGAAGGCGTTGTTGGCCGGTGTGTCGCCTGCGCCGAAGCAGGGTCCGCAGAATGCTGTCTTGAGTACGGCACCCGCTCCCATGAGCTTGGCTGCAGCACCGTTTTTCACAAGTTCCATATATACCGGCATTGAAGCGGGATAAACAGAGAGTGTAAACTCATCCGACCCGATGGAACGGCCCGTCAGAATATCCGCTGCATCACAAATATTCTCAAAACCGCCGCCTGCGCAGCCTGCTATGATACCCTGATCCACATAGAGTTTTCCGTCTCTGATCTTGCTCTTGAGATCAAACTTAACACTGTCGCCGAAGCTGACCTTCGCACGTTTCTCGCACTCATCCAGCACATCGACGAGGTTCTTCTGAACATCCTCGATAGCATAAGCGCACGAAGGATGGAAGGGCATTGCTATCATGGGTCGTATCTCCGAGAGATCTATCTCCACACAGCCATCATAATAAGCCACATCTCCCGGCTTCAGCTCGCTGTAGCACTCACTCCTGCCGTGGATATCGTACCATTCTTTTATCTTGTCATCGGTAACCCAGATAGAAGAAAGACATGTGGTCTCGGTGGTCATGACATCGATACCGATACGCATATCTGCCGAAAGCTTTGCGACACCCGGTCCCACGAACTCCATTACCTTGTTTTTAACGTAACCTTTGTTGAAGACCTCGCCTATGATAGTTATAGCCACATCCTGGGGACCTACGCCCTTCACCGGCTCTCCCTTGAGGTAGATAGCCACAACACCGGGCATATTGATATCATAAGTCTGCTCCAAAAGCTGTTTTACAAGCTCCGGTCCGCCTTCTCCGCACGCCATGGTACCCAAAGCGCCGTATCTGGTGTGGGAATCCGAACCTAAGATCATGCCGCCGCACTCCGCCAGCATCTCTCTCGCAAACTGATGTATGACCGCCTGATGAGGGGGGACATAGATTCCACCGTATTTTTTGGCACATGAGAGGCCAAACATATGGTCATCTTCATTGATGGTACCGCCCACTGCGCACAGTGAATTGTGGCAGTTTGTAAGCACATAAGGAACGGGGAATTTTGTAAGTCCGGAAGCCCTCGCGGTCTGGATTATACCTACAAAGGTGATATCATGGCTTGTCAGCTTATCGAATTTTATCTGAAGCTTATCCATGTTGCCGGATTTGTTATGTTTTTCCAGAATGCCGTAGGCAATGGTGCTCTTGCGTGCCTCAGCCTGATCCGCAGTCTTACCCGTAAGCTTTTGAACCTCAGCCGCATCTTCGGTTATTGTGGTACCGTTCACAAGGTACACTCCGTTGTCGTACAGTTTCATTTATATGTTCCTCCTTAAAATAATAACTATCAGTTCCCTGACCAGTCAAAATATTCACTGTCCAGATCGTCGGAAAGGGCTTTTATCTCCTCTTCCGTAAGCTCGTGATCCCTAATGGATGCCGCAAGCTCATCATCCGCTCCTTCATCAGACGCTGTATCTGCATCTTCATTCCTCAGGCTCACAGGGGTCTCAGGATCTGCAGCAGAATCCGCTATGTTATCCGAATATGAATCACCGTGATCATAGTCTCCTAATCCTTCGTCGGTCTCAGGTTCAGGCTCATCCGGAAGGTGTCCTGTGTATCCTGCTGTCGTCTCACTCTCCTCAAAACCGGTCTCATCCGTCTCCGGTTCCCCGGGCAGCAACTCATCTTCGTCAGGCTCGTAGAGATCAACCTTCTGCTGTGCATCGGCCATTACCAGTTCCCTTGCCGTCTTAAGAAGTGTCTGCCTCGGCTTTTCTGCCGTGTCTTTACGCTTTATAGCGGATTTCTTCGGCTTTTCCTTGGCGGGTTTACGATGGTTTTTGCCTGCTGCCTTTTTATCTTCTTCCTCTTCCTCGTCATCATCAACGGCGAGTCCGTGTTCCTTGAAATACTGCTTATTGATCTTGATCTCCGTCTTTACATTGGCAAACTGCTCTTCCGGCGCACCCTTCTGACCTCCGAACCTGGTCTTGTAGATCTCCTGCTCCTGCTTGATCTCCTTGTTGCGTTCCTCGATCAGCTGAAGGTATTTGCCCGTATCCACCAGATCCTGAAGCTGGCTCTTCAGCTCCATCTGGTTATCATGAATCTGCCGCTTTTTATCGGCAAGTTCAGACAGCATGTGATTCTGTACTTCCTCGATCTGCTGCATTGACTCGTCCATCATGGATAAAAGATGGGTCAACGCCTCATCCGTATACATCACGGCGGCAGCATATACATCCTCTGCCTTTCTCTCGGAATCAAAGAGTATCTTGTCGCCTCGCTTTTTGAATTCGCGCTCCGCCCTGTCCCTGCTCTGTTTGGTGAGCTCGTATTCGTCCATGATCTCGTAAACACCGGAATTAAGTCTGTCCAGCAACTCAAATATCTCGGTTTTGCTGACGATTATGGAATCACCCGAATACACCTCGGATTTAGAGATCAGGACATGCATATCCCTTAAAACTTTTTCTAACGTATCGTTTGCACTCATACATTATCCGCCTTTCCGTCAGAGCGTTGTGCGCACCAGCTTCGGCTTGTAGCCCTCGGTCTCCAGAGCCGCGATTATCTCTTTCTTATGCTCCGTACCAAAGCACTCCAGAGTTATACGAAGCTCTACGGCGGCAGTCCTGTTGGTGGAAACAAACTGATTGTGCTCGAGCTTAATGACATTGCCCTGATGATCAGCCAATATTCCGCTGACCTTATGCAGCATTCCCGGCTTGTCCGGCAGCAACACCGAAACCGTAAAAATCCGATCCCTGAATATCAGTCCCTGCTGTACTACGGATGACATGGTGATAACATCCATATTACCGCCCGACAGAACGGACACTACTCTCTTATCTTTCGCATCCAGATGGCGGAGGGCTGCAACTGTCAGAAGACCTGAGTTCTCAACCACCATCTTGTGGTTTTCCACCATATCCAGAAATGCCACTATAAGCTCATCATCTTCTATAGTGATGATGTCATCTATGTTCTCCCTTATATAGGGGAATATCTTTTCTCCCGGAGTCTTCACAGCCGTGCCGTCAGCTATGGTGCTGACATTGTCCACGGTCACGACTCTGCCCGCCTCAAGACTTGCTTTCATGCATGCCGCTCCGGCAGGCTCAACTCCTATCACCTTGATCTTGGGATTCAAAAGCTTTGCCAGAGTGGATACTCCGCATGCAAGACCGCCTCCGCCTATGGGTACCAGAATATACTCCACCAGCGGCAGTTCCTTGAATATCTCCATGGCTATGGTGCCCTGACCGGTAGCCACATCTATATCATCAAAGGGATGAATAAAAGTATATCCGTACTCCTCTGCAAGTTCATAGGCCTTGGCACAGGCTTCATCATAGACATTGCCGTACAGTATCACCTCTGCACCGTAGCTCTTGGTGCGGTTTACCTTTATGAGCGGTGTAGTGGTAGGCATCACTATGACCGCCTTCGCTCCAAAACATTTTGCCGCATAGGCAACACCCTGGGCGTGATTGCCTGCAGAAGCGGTTATCAGCCCTTTGGCACGCATTTCATCTGTCAGTGTGCTGATCTTGTAATATGCCCCTCTCACCTTGTAGGCTCCCGTAAACTGCATGTTTTCGGGTTTGAGATAAACCTTGTTGCCTGTCGCCTCCGACAGGAAATCGCTGTATACCAGTTTTGTCTCCAGAGTGACCTCAGAAACCTTTTGTGATGCCTCTTCAAATTTATCCAGTGTCATTTTTCCTCTCCATCTTCCCGTATTGCAAGAAACTCTATAAATTTTTTTGAAAACTCCGCGCGGCTGCTGTTGCTTATAAGCCCCACAACATAGTGCTCCGCTTTTTCGTCCTTATTACTGAAACACTGATTAAGCCAGCGCGAATCATCCACGAAAACCCCCACAGGTACCGGCCTTTCCATATCC
>JAEEGL012994100.1_pt1 | contig 10544 bp, 5 predicted proteins | sample 9134231 | NCBI WGS metagenome assembly JAEEGL01 (sample SAMN16246548, study PRJNA631951) | gut metagenome | biome: gut microbiome; feature: rumen; material: fiber-attached | host: Bos | place: Iran: Karaj | collected 2018-10
CATTATTTGTGAAAAATAAATGGCAAAATGATGGCGAATGACGGCGATGCCGCCTCTTTTGCGCGAACACGCGCGCAAAAAAACAGGCAGCCCCGGTTGAAGCTGCCCGTTTTCCTAATGGATCAAAGTATTATCCGGTCAATCTCTGTTTTCCTCAACTGTGACTTTTACAGTGAAGCTCAGGTTTTCGTTGCCGCCCATAACGACCTTAACCGTGGTGCTGCCTACAGCTTTAGGCGAGATTATGCCGGATTTGCTGACCGTACAGATACTCGTGTCCGCAACTTCGAACGTCATCAGATACTTTTCGACGCCGGCGTCGACCATTGCCGGATAATCGGGATGTGACTTGGTCTTATCGTTGTACGCCTCGCCCCACGTCTCGTCTTCGAATACTACGAAGCCGCGTATCTGGACTTTATGCTTCTTCCCGCCGTCCTTCATATAAACGGTGATATCGTCGTTAACAGGCGTGAAGGAAACGACGTCGGGCTGCTGTTTGTTTATTTCGAAGCTGTCTTCGCGGACGTAGAATTTGAACGTCTGGGAGAGTCCTTCGTAATGTATCGTAACTTCCGTTTTTCCGACTGCCTTCAGCGTGGCGGTAAGGCCTTCGATTGAGATAACGTTCGTATCGTATCCGTCGAAGGTGACCTTGGACGGGTCTTCGATCTTATGCTTACCGAGGTTAGTGTCATACCAGTATGCAGGTATTTCGTACGTGCCGTCTTTTAAATGTACTTCGACGATCTGCGGGAGAACTCCGACGTTGATAGGCCAGAATTCATCCGGAGCCTTCCAGAAGTAATCTTTCAGCACCTTGCCCTTGCCCTTGGGGTCTGAAGTCGTGACTTTTCCTTCGTAGTGCGAAATAGAAATGTGCTGGAATCGGGTGGCCCATTTGCCCCAGTTATCCTGACGTCCGTCGCTGTACGCGTAGCCGATGAAGATGTTGTCCTTCAGCTGGATGTGGCCGTCGGCGCGCTTCGAGATACCCATATTATGGCAGTACTGGGCAATATTTGTCCTTATCACGTCTGCCTGCGTGAATTTTATGCCGTCGTCGGATTCGTAGAGCGCGATGCCGGCGTTCGCGGAGAAGCGGTTATATGTGGAGAAGGCAACGAATTTGCCGATGTCTTCAATATATACGACGTCGCAGGAGTCCTGATCGCTTGCGTTCGTGAATGCAAATCCGCGGTACGTCATGTGTGCAGGCCAGTCGTCAGATACGGGAGCGGTGGAAACTTTAGTATATCTGCCTTCGCCGCATGCCCAGGTGTAGTAGATGTACAACGTATCGTCGAGGACAACGAAGCTGACTTCGCCCGCGCCCCACTGTGAGTCGGATTCGTCAAAATAAACGATAGGCCACGGATCTCCGCCCCAGCCGGTGCCGTTCCATTTTTCGTACGGTCCTTCGGGTTTCGTGGAGCGGCCAACGAATACGTTATTGTTTATACCGCCGTTCGTGCTTACGATCGTCGAAGTGTATCCGAGGTAATAATAGCCGTTGAAATAGATCACGCCCGGGTCGCAGACTGAATAATGATCCATCGAATCCGGCGTGGGACGCATGACCACGATCTCCTTCGACCAGGTCTTTCCGCCGTCATCCGAATGTTTGTACGTGAACCAGTCCCATTCGCCGGACGTTCCGGGGGTGGCGAACCAGGCGTCGATAGATCCGTCGGGGTAGTACATTATCGACGGGCCGTACCGGTATCCCCATTTTCCGTCAAGCGGCGCGAATATGTCGTATCCTTCGTCCGTCGCAGTCATAGTGACGTGCTGGTCGGGATTGGGTTCAACTTTCGCGAGAGTATCTGTGAAGATCTTTGCGGGATCAGACGTGGGTGCAGGCGTCACGGCTTCCGTAGCAGCAGGGTCTGCGCTATTATCGGTTTCTCCGGGGTTCTGTGTGTTCACGGTATCTCCGCCTCCTGTGCATCCGGCAAATAGAGCAATTGCTAAGAGCAGTGCGATTCCTATGCCGGCAATTACAATTGTTTTGACTTTTTTCATTAAAAATCTCCTCCGTCCTGGAAAGATGACCCGATTATATCACCTTTTGGCGTAGATGGCAAATTTCAGAGGGCTAACGAGCGGAAACGCACGCAGCGTTCCTTTGCTTGACTTTTTACCGCTTTCAAATGTATACTTAAGCCAAACTGGGGATTTCTGCCTTCTTTTCGCGGAAAGACCCGGCGGAGCATTGCCGCGAAGGCAGTTACTTTTAATCACACGAAGGCAGTTATACTATATGAAGGATGCGTATATGACCGAAAAACGAAACAAAAACAAAACCGGCAGGAGGCTGCTCTGCGCTGTATTGACCGCGGCGCTGACGCTCGGCTTCTGTGCTTCATGCGGCGGAAATAAAGACGGCGGTACGGATAAAGACGGAAAAAAGGAGGAATTCACTGTGAAAATAATTGACGGCATCACACCGGCGGAGTACTACCAAAACGGATACACAGTGAATCCTGTTATAGGCATTGACCAGTTCGAACGTACGTTCGGCGCGAGTGCCGGGGAGAAAAGCGATAAAGAGCGCAACGTCGGTATTTTCTACTTTCTGACGCTCGGGCAGCACGGCGGGGATAAGATCTACGACGTAAGCAAGATCCTTGCGATGGAGAACGGGCTCGATATCATGTTCAAGTCGGACAATGAAATTGCCCCCGCCGGAAAGGGCTATTTCTGGGGCGAACCTATGTACGGCTATTATAACTCCGCCGACGCGTGGGTAATACGCCGTCACCTGGCCCTCCTGACGCTCGCCGGAGTCGATTTCTACGCATTTGACGTCACCAACGCCGTTACGTACGATTCGGTCGTCATGAGGATCATCAATGAAGCGAAAAAGATGATAAACGAGGGCTGGAAAGTACCGGGTCTCGTTTTCTATACGAACGCGTATTCGCACCGCGTCATTACGAATCTGTACAACAGCTATTATAAAAAAGGATCGCATTCAGAAGTCTGGTACTACGTTGACGGAAAGCCGCTCATTATAGGGAATATCAGCAAAGCGGCGGATCAGGCGGAGGTCAGATCGCGTGAAAAAGATTACAAGAGCACTGAGCTGCCGGACGAGATACTCAACTTCTTCTCGTTCCGCGATTCGCAGTGGCCGAACGACGCGTATAAGCCTAACGGATTTCCGTGGATCGAATGGACGTATCCGGCGCCGGTACATAACGACGTAATAAACGTATGCGTTGCCAGCCACCCTGCTCTGCCGATGTCGTTTTCATTGACGCGTGGTGCAAAAAACTGGGGGCGCGGCTGGAACGTCGAGACTCAGCAGAACGAACCGGAAAAAGCGTACGAAGGCCAGTTTTTCCAGTCAACGTGGGACGTTGCCCTTAAAGAAGATCCGGGGACGGTTTTCGTGACCGGCTGGAACGAATGGGTCGCGGGTAAGGGCTACTACGATGACGAATATGATATGGTCGACCTCGCGGATATGGAATTTTCGCGCGATGCGGAGATGATGAAGGGCGGGTATAACGACGCTTTCTATATACAGCTGGCTAAAAATATACGCGCGTATAAGAATGTTGCTCTTGAAGAAGGCAGTCAGTTCGCGGAGAATTACGTGACCGTGCCGATGACGGACGACGTTTCAGTTTGGGACGGTGTTCAGGCCGTTTTCCGTGACACTATCGTGGTCAATAAAGCCCGCAACAGCAACGGGGCTGCGCCTACGGTCCATTACGAGCAGGCAGAAGCGCGCAACAACGTTACGGAGATCCGCGTGGCTTCCGACGTGGACAATTTCTATTTCTTCCTCAAGGCCACAGAGAATATCACCGAGCGCGAAGCGGGTGACGAAGGCTGGATGAACCTGTTTATCGGGACCGGACGCCTCGAGAAAAAAGGCTGGGAAGGCTATGAATTCGTTATCGGCCGCAGCGAACCGGGCGCCGGAAAGCTCAGCATCGAGAAATTAAACGCGGATTTCAGCGCTGCACAGGCGGGAGAAGCAGAGTTTACCGTTAACGGTAACGTCATGCAGGTGAAAGTGCCGCGCACGGCGCTGGGAATTAAAGAGGGCGTGAATCAGTTCTACTTCAAATTCGCGGACGGTATCGACGAACCGTCGGATATTATGGATTATTATGTCTCCGGAAAGTCTATGCCTATGGGCAGACTCAGCTACAGATACGTAGGATAAAGGGGGAAACGGGTTTGAGCGAACGTATAAACGACGGCTCCGAAGAGCAGCTTCCCGAAGCGGATGAGTTGAAAGAAGAAATTGACGAAATAGAGGACGGTTACGTTGAAGAGCCGGACGAGGACGACGACGTTATAATTGCCCCCGTGAGGCCCTCCGACGTACGCGCCGAACAGGGCGGCCTGATAGAAGACGAGGTCGACGGACTGTTTGACGGCGTTGACGGCTTCGACGACGGAGCTGCGGATGCGGACGATGAAGACGTGGATTTCGAAGCGGTAAACGACGTTGAAGATAGATACGATTCGGTGCCCGCGGGAAGGCGCGAAGTGAAGAGCCTTAAGGGCGGTAAAAGCGGAAAACAAGGCGGAAAAGGCAATAAAAATGACGGAAAAGGGCGCGTGAGCGGGGGAAACGGCGCTGAGGCAGAAAGCGGAGAGCCTCGTCACGAGGGACGCCACGCGATGACAACGTCCAGGGGCGTCGTTTACGTTGAAAGCTACAGCGACGACGATTACGATACGCGCTACAGCGTAAAGAGCAGGCTGGCTAAGATCATAGTTTCACTGCTGATCGTCGCGGCGGTCGTATTTGTCGCCATAATGTTTATAGACTTCTGCCGCAGGACTGTTGACGGCGACAGAGTGTATAACGGCATCACGCTGAACGGAAAAAGCGTGGCCGGAATGACGCGCGAAGAACTTAGCGAATACATAAACAAAACGTACATTGCCCCCGTTTCAAACTCAACGCTGACCGTAAAATCGGGAGAGGATTCGCTCGTTTACCCGCTCAAGGACGGAATTATTGTCCTTCCCGATACGGACCAGCTTATAGATGATATTTATAATTACGCGAGAAGCGGAAATCTGGTTAACCGCGCGTTCACCGTCATCAGGTTAAGGGAGACCGGGCGGAACTATACGCTGAACAATTCGATCAATAACGCCACGATCAACGACATTATTACGCGTATGAATTCCAAGAACCGTACGAAAGTCGATCCTACGTACCGCGTCGAAGACGAACAGGTGGTATTTACATACGGCAGCAACGGGCTTGAGCTCGGTGAGGAAGATATCCGCAAGAGCCTGAAAGATTATACCGATCTGCTTCTCAAATCACTTGCCGAAGGTACCGCTACGAGCAGCGTAAGCGGAACGGTGAATATTGTCCCGCACGTAACGGAATTTACTAAATTGCTTAAGATCAACGTCGTTAACGACCTTCCTCTTAAGGCGATCGCGCCGAAGATCGAGCGCAGGTCTCCTACCGAGATCTGGATTTCGGAGGGAACGGACGGTGCGGAGTACGACTCCGATCTGCTCGATCAGATAATCGAGCGCATAAATTCGGGCGAACCTTCGCCGCGGGAAACGGAAGTTCTTCCGCTTATGCGGGAACATTCGTTCATAACGAAAGAATTCTACGAAAAAGTGCTGTTCCGGAACGTGCTCGGAGCCGGAAGCGTTAAAAACGTTGCCGACGACGATCAGACGAGGGCGCTGCTTGCCGAAAACAGGGAGAAGAACATTGACCTCGCCGTACAGAAGCTCAACGGTCTGATAATCATGCCGGGAGAGATCTTCAGCTTTATGGAATCGATTAAAGCGTACGACAGCAGGACGGGGTACACGATGGCGTACGAGAATTATCTCGGGCTTGACGATCCGGCGGAAGGCGGCGGTATCGCTTACGTCAGTACGGCGCTGTACAATGCGGCGTATCTGGCAAATGCCGAGATCATTACGCGAACGAAATATCAATATGCGCCGCTGTTCGGGCTTATGGGCTTCGATGCGTACACTTCCATAAAAGCGCACGTCGATCTGCGCATTAAGAACAATAGTTCGCTTCCGTGGAAAATTACGGCGTCGTTCGTTAACGGCACTGCGAAAGTTGAGATAAACGGAACGCTGTTCGGCCAGGACGACTTCCTCGACGAGGAAGGCAAACCGCTCGATCCGGCGCTCATACCGTCGAATATGGTGATCGTGAAGGACAGGCCGGCCAGAGAATTGTCCTCGCAGATCGCACGCCGCACTCCTTACACGTCGGTCTCGTTCAGCGATCCCACGATCGACGAAGGTGTTTCAATTATTAATCAGGCGGGTATCAACGGATATACGCTGAACCTGTATCTGATCGTTACGAGCGGCGGCAAGGAAGATAAGCAGTTCCTCGGCGTCGAGTCGTACGACGTGCGTCAGGAATACGTTATAAAAGGCACAAAACCGGGTACTCCTCCGCCAACGGACGTTCCGACTGTAACGCCTACGGAGGAGCCTACGCCTACTCCTACGGACGTTCCTGACGATCCAACGCCTACCGAAGTGCCTGACGATACTACGCCCACGCCTGAGGAGCCCACAGAACCCGCTCCCACCGAAGGTCCCGCGACTGAACCGCAGCCTACGGACGACGGCGAATTCGGTCCGCTGATCACGCCGGAAGGCTGAATTAAGCATGGAAACTCCCGTAAAAAAGGATCAGATAATCGAGATCTGCCCTGATTCCGTGAACGAGGCCGGCGACGGCGTGGCGCGGATACAGGGCGGATTTGTCATTTTCTGTAAAGACCTGCTGCCGGATGAGCGCGGGACGGCTAAAGTGATAAAAGTCAGCGCAAACTATGCGGTGGCGCGCGTTATCAGCCGCGAAAACGACTCCGGGCTGAGGCGCGAAGTGACCTGCCCATATTACGCGAAAGGCTGCGGAGGCTGTGCTTACCTGCACGTGACGGAAGAGGGCCAATTATCGCTCGGTACGCAGCGTGTTGCGGACTGTATCGAACGCATCGGCTGGTTCCGGGCGGACAACGGCTCTTCCGGTACCGGCGGATTCCGGGCGGAGAGCGGCTCTTCTGACACCCTCGGAGCGGACGGGACGCGTTATCCCGGCGTGCTCCCGTGCATTTCTCCTGAGGGGAATCATTTGCGCAACAAGACCGCCTATCCCTTTTTTGAAATTGACCACCGCATACGCACCGGCTTTTACGCCCGCGCCTCGCACAGACCCGTACCCTTTGAACCGGGAAAACCTTGCCCGCACGAAAATCCGCTTGCCGCCGCAATTCGCGAAAAGATAGAAGCACTGGCATCCGAACGAAAGATCCCTGCGTACGACGAAGTGACAGGAAAAGGGATCCTCAGGCACCTGACGGTGCGCATCAGCGACCGCACCGGGCTCGCAATGGCGATCATCACCGCCAATGCCCGCAAACTGCCTTTTGAATCCGAACTGACGGCCTCGCTTAGCGCTGCTTTTCCCGAACTCGCCTCATTATGGCTGTGCTCTTCGACCGGTGCGGGCAATGCCGTTCTGGGCGGTTCTCTGCGCCTCCTCTTCGGCCGGACCGAGCTCGAGTGTGTGCTTGGGACAACGCGTTTTTTGATCTCTCCTGATTCGTTTTTTCAGGTCAGTACCGCCGGAGCCGAGATGCTTTACGACACTGTTTACCGGTTTGCGGGCCTGACACCGGGCGAGCAGGTGCTGGATCTTTATTGCGGCGCCGGAACTATCGGTCTGTACCTGATCGATCGCTTCCGCAAGGACCATCCTGATGCCGCGCTCCCGAAACTGACCGGTATCGAGATCGTCGATTCCGCCGTTGACAACGCCAGCCGCAACGCTGTGCTTAACGGTATCGTCGGGGCCGGTTTTATCTGCGGCAACGTTCCCGAAGTGATCGGGCGGATCGACCCCGGTAAGCCCGGAATCGTCATTATCGATCCGCCGCGGAAGGGGACAGACGAAGTGCTTATCGCGTCGCTTCGAGCGCTCGCACCTTCGCGCATCATATACGTCTCGTGCAATCCCGCAACGCTTGCCCGCGACCTGAAATCCATTTGCGCAGATGGATTTTACCGTATCGAAGCCGTGCAGCCGGTCAATATGTTCCCGGACACGGGGCACGTGGAGGTAGTTACATTGATCACTCGAGATAAGATTGAGACCACAAGATAACTGTGAAAGAATAAACAAACTGGCAAGCTGTATTTGAAATCATTGAAAGTGGTTCGGTAATGCTGCCATTATTGCGAACAAAAAAGGTAATGATGACCAGCAGTTACTGGTTCAAACAGAGACTCTGGCTGTTGCTCGGCCAGAGTCTCTTTGAATATTGAAGAAACGGTAGGAAATTTCATGATTAATCAAGAAATATCGGAACATGGCGTTGCGAATCTGAAGAAACGGTAGTATAATTGACTTGTAATATTGAAGAAACGGCATTTTACATGCGGGCTGGAGGTTTTATGTTTAAAAGAAAAGCCTTTGACAAACTGAAATACTGGAAAGATAATAGGGCTCCAAAATACGCTGTACTATTAGAAGGCGCCAGACGTGTCGGAAAAACGACGATTGCGGAAGAGTTTGCGAAACAGGAGTACAGATCATACATAAAGATCGATTTTGCAAATATCACAAAGGATGTATACGATGCTTTCGATGACATCGCAAATCCGGATATCTTCTTTCTAAGATTGCAAACCGCAACAGGTATTACTTTGTATAGAAGAGAATCTGTCATTATATTTGATGAGATCCAACTGATGCCGAAAGCCAGGCAAGCAATCAAATACCTGGTGGCGGATGGAAGATATGATTATATTGAGACAGGCTCTCTGATCAGTATAAAGAAAAATGTAAAAGATATTGTTCTTCCATCAGAAGAAATGAAAATTCCGATCTACCCAATGGATTATGAGGAATTTATGTGGGCAATCGGGAATGACACATACCATGTTCTTCGAGAACTATATCAATACGGTAAACCGGTAGGTAACTCCCTGAACAGAAAACTCATGCGCGACTTCAGAATCTACATGGCCGTTGGTGGTATGCCGCAGGCTGTAGTGGCGTATGCAGAAGGAAAGAACTTTACAGAGATTGACGAAGTTAAAAGAGAGATCATAGATCTTTATAAAGATGATTTTTTCAAAATAGATAATTCCGGTTTGATTGGGAGAATGTATGATTCTATTCCCGGTCAGCTTGCGATTGACAAAAGGAGTTATGTTATATCGGCTGCGACAGGAAAAAAGAAAATAGATAAAGATCAGGAACGTCTATATGACTTGTTGGATTCAAAGACCGTATTGCCTTGCTATAATGTTCATAATCCGAGCATAGCTTTATCGCAGACGATGGACAGTGATGTGTTTAAGCTATATCTTGCAGATACCGGGCTCTTCACAACTATGATTTTCAATTCATCCAAAGAGACGGATTCCGGCATCTATACAAAGCTTCTCAGTGACTCGCTTCCGGCAGATTTGGGATATCTATATGAGAATGCAGTTGCGCAGCTTATCAGCAGCGCGGATAGAAAACTCTACTATCATACCTGGGAAAAAGAGAACAGTTCTCATTACTATGAGGTCGACTTTCTTCTATCTTCAAAAACAAAAATAGTTCCGCTTGAGGTCAAATCATCAGGACTGGGAAAGCATGAATCAATAACTGTTTTCCAAAAAAAATACTCCAAACATGTGGCTGATCAGATTCTGTTATCACAAAAAGATATCGGTAATGCAGGAATGCTGAAGCTTTACCCTGTATATATGCTTCCTTTTATTCTGGAAGAACTATAAAAAGACTCATAAGGAAACGCAGCAGTGGCTTCGGAAGTAAATGATGGATATTTGGTTGCTCAGGCGGACAACCGTCGAGACTGTATGCTACTTGTACCACCAAAAGAAGGACTTCATCTCAGTACCCTATGAGCCGAAGAATGTGGAGTAAGACATGAGATTTGACAACGCGTATTTTATTACTGGTACAGCCTATGCAGGCAAATCAACGATGACAAAACTGCTTGCAGAGAAATATGATGGCATCTTGTGTGAAGAGAACTATCACGATCAGCTGTTGCCAGAGCTTGACAGCACAGAGTTTCCTTTTCTGACTTATACACGTGATTTGGAGGACTGGCATGACTTCATCAGAAGGACCCCGGAAGAATATAAGGCATGGATGGACGGCGTGTCTCATGAATGTGAGATATTGGAGCTCAGGATCCTTGACGGGCTTAAGGAGCAGAGAAGGCCTGTGTTTGTAGATACCAATATTTCAATAGGGACATTGAAAAGGATAACTCCCTCAAATCATGTACTGGTCATGCTGTCGGATCCTCAAATCTCTGTGCGGCGCTTCTTTGAAAGACCAGATCGCGAGAAGCAGTTCTTATATCAGTTGATTATGGATGAACCCGATCCTGAGAAGGCAATGGAGAATTATCGAAAAGGGCTCATGCTGATCAATTCACAGGAAAACTATGATCGCTACTTACACGCAGGGTTTCATGTGATGATCAGGGATGAAAGCCGAACTATAATGCAAACATTGGAACTGGTTGAAA
>JAEEGL013221628.1_pt1 | contig 10544 bp, 3 predicted proteins | sample 9134231 | NCBI WGS metagenome assembly JAEEGL01 (sample SAMN16246548, study PRJNA631951) | gut metagenome | biome: gut microbiome; feature: rumen; material: fiber-attached | host: Bos | place: Iran: Karaj | collected 2018-10
GCGCAGGCCGTATCACCTGCGACGGAATGGGCGCACGAGGAATTCACCAACTACACCGCGCGGGTCTTCGGCGTGGCGCCGAAGGTCTGTTTCGTACTGCCTGATGCGGCGGCGTGTGGCACGTCGCCCTGCCGACCGGAGGATTTCAAGGACGATTTCGCCGCCTTGAAGGGCACGGACGGCTATGCCGTGCGGCGGCGAGGCGACACCATATTCTTCATCGCTGACTGCGCGAAAGGGCATGTCAATGGGGTCCATCGCTGGCTAGAGAAGAACAGCGATATCATCTGGCCCCGTCCCGCCGGCGATTTGTGTTTCTTTACGCCTGCGGGCGGCGGCGCGGGACGCGCCGCCCTACCAACTGACAACCACCAACTACCAACTACCAACTGCGACTACCGCGACATCCCTGCCTTCAAGCTGCGCTATTTCGGGGGCGCGTCCGATGACGAGACGCGCCGCTACCTTGCGCGCAATGCAGTATCTCCTGTCGCCAGTGTCGATAGGGCCGGTAGCGCTTCGCATGGAAACCTGTTGCGCTACGGGACGCTTGGGGCGTATTGCGACGTTTACGGCGCCGGGCACGACATGGAGACGCGCTGGTTCCCTCGCAACGAGTTCTTCAAGGACCATCCGGAATATTGGATGGAGATAGACGGCGAAAGATGGACCGGCAAGGACTCCAACTTCTGCGAGACCAATCCCGATTTCGTAAAGGCGTACTGCGGAAGCGTCCTTGCGAAGATCGCCGGTCTGCCGCCGTCTGTTAAGATCGTATCCATCAACATGGAGGATACTTCACTCACCTGTACTTGCAGAAATTGCCTGAAGCCAATCGCTCTGCCGGATGGTTCCACGATAGGCAGGGACGATCCGGCGTTCAAGTCCACGCGCTTTTTCATCTTCTTCAACGAGGTCGCCAGGGCTGTCGCGAAGGCGCGTCCGGATTTGAAGATACTCCAGTTTGCCTATCTACATCTATCGGTGCCGCCGAAGGTGCCGGTCGAACGCAATGTGATCCTGAAGTTCTGTCCATACCCGCGCAACATGCGCGAAAGCGTGATGTTCGGCCCCTCGAACGAAGACTGGCGAAAGAAGGTGGAAGGCTGGCTCGCCAACACGCCGGAGCTCTATTGGCGCGAGTACTATTTCTGCCAGTGCATACTCTATCCGCGTCCGATGGCCGATACCGCGGCCCTGGATCTGCGCGAGATCGCGCGGCACGGCGTCAAATACGTCTATACAGATTCGCCTGGCGGGCATGGCGACGGCGGAAGGATCATCAAGATGTATTCCTGCCTAAGGCCTGGGCGCGAATTCTACGACATGTGCGCCATGGAGGCGTGGACCATGCAAAAGCTCTTCTGGGATCCGTCGCTCGATCCCGAGGCGTTGCGCGCGGAATTCCTGCATCGCACGTTCGGGCCGTCCGCACCGCATGTCGCCGAGTTCTACCGCCTGCTGCGCGATTCCTGGAATGCGGAAAAGGCGCGGGCAAACTTCAACGACGATCCTTCCCGTTCGGCGGCCAAGTTCATCGTGGCGAAGGGGCTCGCCGGCAAGTGCCGTGCCGCCCTCGTGGCGGCGGAAGCGGCGGCGGATATGCCCGCACGTCGCACCTGGATCGTGGCCATGCGCCATATACTGGAACGATGGGTGTCGGAAGCTTCGAATTTTGTCAAGTGCGACATCCCCGTGCCGATGTTGGCGGGCGGGAAGGAGCCTGCCATGGATATTGCCGCGCAACCGTGGACGCGAGCGAGGGAGCTTGTCATCAAGGCCATGCGTGGCCGTTCCGCACTGGACAGGACGGGGTCTTCCTACCGGATATATTCGGACGGCGATTCGTTCCATGTCGCTTGCGACGTGAAAGGAAAGAATGGCGCCGTCCATGTTGGCAAGCAGACGAAGACCGGCGGATTTCCGTCCGGCGACCGCGTGGAGCTCTTCTTCGGCGAAGGAAAGAAGCCGTATTTCCATTTTGCCTTCGGTCCTGACGGGAGCAGGTTCTCGGCGAAAGGGTTGGACGCTTCCTGGACGTGCGACTGGAAGGTGCGCACGGAAAAGACGGCTGACGGTTGGCGCGCGGTCGTACGCATACCGTTCGATGCCATAGGTTTCGAACCGTACGGCAATCCCCGGATCCGTTTTCTGCTGGCCGTTCCGCAGTTCTTCGGCAAGGACGGCGAGTACACCATATTCCATACGCTCGGCGGCGGCGTACCGCATGCGCCGTCCACTTGGCTCTCGCTGACGCATAACCAGTTTTAGCACGGGTTTGACATTTGCCATTGTATGCGGGGCATGGTTTTGCTAAACTTATCTTGAACACGAAAGGATTCATTTCATGAAGAATGCGCCATGTTTGTCCGGCAAGGGAATGCAATCTGCGGTCGCGCTGATATTGGCGGCGGGGCTTGCCATGTCGGCTTCGGCCGCGCAGACTTGGCACGTGGCCGTCTCCGACGCCAACGCCGCCGATGTCGCCGTTGAAGGCCGCGGCACGGTCGCGCTTCCGTTCAAGTCCATACAGGCTGCTGTCGATGCCGCCGCCAGCGGCGACGAAATCGTGGTGGGGCCGGGCGTATATTCCGAAGGCTCGAGGACGTCGACTCTCGCCAACGGACTTTCCAGGGTTGTCGTGGAAGGCAAGAAGAACCTTGTGATACGGTCGTCCGACGGTCGCGACAAGACGTTCATAGTCGGCGCAAGATCCAATTCCGAAACCGGACTTGGCGCTGACGCCGTGCGCTGCATCACCGTAAACGCCGCCACGGGCACGGTGTTCGCGGGCTTCACGCTTTGCGGCGGCGCGACCACCACATCGGCGTCCGCCGAGACGGGCAAGGCCGGTGGATTTTATTCGGATACGCGCCAGGCCTACCTGTACGACTGTACGGTGTCGAACTGCATCGCGCAGACCGGCGGCGGCGCGATGGTTTCGGGAACGGCCCTGCGCTGCCTGTTTGTCGAAGACACGACCGAAGGTGCGAGTGGCTTGTACGGCCAGGTGGCTACCGATTCGCTTTTCGTGAACAGCGTGATAGCCCACAACAGTCTCATAGACCGTCATACCAGCCGTGCCACGCTTGTGAAATGCAATGCGGTCAACGTGACGTTGGCTGACAACGGTGACGCATGGGCGATGTACGCGGCGGCGAACGATCCCAACTTCACGCATGACGCCATAAACTGCCTGATGGTCTATGCCGGCGCGCTCCGCGAGACGAACGGCGTCACGGTGGCAGGTACTGTTTGCGCACTCGTGGCCCCGCACAAGCAGCAGCAGATATTCGCGGCTACTTTTGACGACTGGCGGCTTCTGCCATGGTCCGATGCCGTGGGGATTGGCGACCCTTCCGCCCTTGCAACGGTAAAGGCCCAGATGGACGAAGCGGGCGTGCCGGCGGCATACGGCCCGTACCTCGACTACGCGGGTACGACGATCCCGTCGTCTGGCGCGATAGATGCGGGCGCCTTGCAGGGTGCGGTCACGCCGGCTGGCGGAGGTTTGTATTTCACCACCAGTACTCGCATGGAGATAGACGGACGTACGGCGGTACGTCCCGAGCAGTTCGTCTATCCGTCGAAGTATCCTGTCCAATATCGCGTGAAACCCGTTCTGGCGGCCGGCAAGTACGCCTTCTGCTATACGAGGACGTCGCCGGAGACGAAGACTGTCAGCGCCGACATCATTCCGCATCTTTTCCCCGGCATGGACGAGACGTTCGCCATGATGCCGCCACCCGATCCGTCGTATGTGTGCACCAACGCCCTGAAAGTCTGCGACTACGTTTACCATGTCTCGCCGAACGGGTCGGACTCGGACAACGACGGGCTTTCGCAATCGACGCCGTGGGAAACGCTTAAATATGCGTGCGAACAGTGTACGCCGTCGAAGTACACCATCATCCTGGCTCAGGCTGGCTCGTATGCGAAAGGGGTGACGAACACGCCGACGTACGGTCCGTACCGTCTTTATGCGAGCGACAGCAGGCTCATCCGGTTCAAGGGCGTGGAAGGCGCCGGGAACACGTTCTTGGAAGGGTCTCCCGACAGCAGCACGCTTGACTCTGAGACGTATCCCGGTTGCGGTCCGAATGCGATAAAGGGCATAAGGCTCAACGGTTCATATTTGTACTTCCAAGGTTTCACCATCCGCAACTGCTACGGGGGTGCGGAAACTGACAGCGAAGGCATGCGCAACGCAACTGCAGTGTTTGCAGCCTACAATTCGATGCTGGCGGACTGCGTCATCACCAACTGCCATGCCATCGGCCCCATCGCAACCGGCGCTAATTTCCTGCGCTGCCGCATTCTTGCCAACACTTCGCGCAACGGCATGATACGGTACAATTCGTACCCACAGTGGAACTCCTCGTGCTATTTCGCAGCCAATACCAACGAGGCCACCCAATCCAATGCCGGCAATGCCATCGTCAACGGCGGATCGTCCTCTGACAAATATGCCCGGCTCTTCAACTGTACGCTTGTAGGCGACGTACGCACCGGACGTCTGGCGGCCGCGTATTCGACAAGCTGGAACTGCATCTACGATGGTGGCGCGAACCTGTACAGCACCGCGCTGAACACGAACTGCATCGTCTGGAACTGCGCGGCTACGAGCTGGAACCATGACTCCTTCACGGTCGCCGACCCGTTGTTCGTAAATCGTGCCATGGACGGAAAGATACTTTCCCTCTCGCCTGCGGTCGGGCATTGCGATGCGCCTTCGGCGGATAATTACGGCCAGATCTTCTGGAAGTATGCGTCGACCGACATCGAGGGCAACATGTTGGCCATCGCCGCCGACGGCAAGATGACGGCAGGCGCGTTCCACATGCCGGTTCCTTTCGTGTATGCGGTGTATTCGCCGGTGTCTTCCGGCGGGGTTGCGGTGTCCGGGCTTTCATCCGGCAGCAATCTTGTGACGACCGCCACTCAGGACGTGACCTTTGCGCCCGTGCCCGGTGGCCGTCCGTGTATCGGCATCGCCGTGAACGGAACCACAAACCTGTTCACGAACGGAGATGCTTCCCAAATTTCCATTTCCGGCACGGAGCTCGTGGAGCTTGCGGACGGGAGCGAGGTGGCGATTTCGCCCGTCTGCACAGCCGACTGGTATGTAGATCCCACCAACGGCAACGATTCCGCATCCGGTTATTTCCCGATCTCCGCAAAGAAGACGCTTGCCGATGCGATGCGTGCGACGACTGCCGCTGGCGATACGGTGCATGCATTGCCGGGCGTGTATGAGGAGGGCGCGATGACAAACAACCCAAACCGCATCGGACATGAGAGAGTTGTCGTCAAAAGCGGCAGGAAGCTGGTGTCTGTCGAAGGCCCTGAAAGGACGATCATACGCGGCGGCGGCGTTGATACGACAGTCGAGAATGATTCCACCGCGTTGCGCTGCGCGTACTTGGGCGGTGTCGATGCCGTGCTGGACGGCTTCACGCTTGAGGGCGGGCGCAGCGCATACGTGAAGACCAGCTATCAGTCGGCAGGGTGCGACGAGGAAGACGTTGTCGGCGGCGCGGTGCTGGGTGCAAGCCTGAACTACCGCGCTCCGCGCGACGGCGTGGAAGTACGCAACTGCATAATAAGGGGGAATATGTCAAACTACGGCGTGGCCATGCGCTGCCAGCTTGTGAACTGCCGTGTGGAAGGCAACAGCACAGGCAATGCGCTTGCCTACCAGGTGAGTTCCTACGGTTCCTTCTTCGACTCGAACGTGTGCGACAACCTGTTTGCCTATTCCGCGAATGTGATGAACACTACTGTCACGTCAAATCATTTCAAGCGGACCGGTGTACAGTTGACGACAATGTTCAGCAACCCCGGTTATGCCCCTGCCGATCGCTCGCGGATATACAATTCCGTGTTGGCGGGAGTCGTAAGTGTCAACTCGGGCACGGCCGATGTAAGCAATTGCGTGATCAGATCCGGTTCTTCGCTGGCAGTTTCGGAAGGCGGGGTAGGAGGAAACTTCGTAGTCCCCATCGCATCTACCCATCTCTTCGCGTTTGATGCAAACGGCGCCCCGGTCATTGGCGTAAATCCTGCCGTCGATATGGCGGATCCGTCTCTTGTGGCGGGTTATCCGTGCGATCCGTCTTTTGACTTGAACGGCAACCAGCGCGTGTGGAATGCCAGGATGGACGCGGGTGCGATCGAGGCCGACTGGCGTGGGAGATACGCGAAGAGGCTAGCACCGTCTGGCCTTGCGGTGGCGCGTGCCGATCCAATGGTTGTGGATGGCGGTACGTTCGTCGCGATAACCAACGGAACCCTTGCCGCGTCGTGGATGCCAAAGGGCGGCAAGAAAACCACTTACCGCTTCAAGGTCCGCGTGACAGGCAATGGCATTCTTTCCGTTGTCGCCAACGACGAGGACTTCGCTTCGGTGACATCTGCGGATGGAGTGAAGGAACTCGTTTTCTCGAACCGCATCGCGTCCAATTCGCTCTCGTTCGTGTATACTCCCGGCGACGGCGACACAGGTGCCGCGGAATTGTATGATTTCTTTGCGGTGTCGGGGATGTCGATAAGTTTCCGTTGAGATAGCTGCGATGCGTGTTGGAGGCGGCAATCGGTTGATGGCATTGGTTCCGGTCCTGGCAGGCGCCTTCGCGGCTTTTGCGGCGGCGATACGCCCCGGCGCCTTCCATGAGGCCACGTTCCGCGCGCGCATTGCATCGGGGCCATCGCTTGAGACGCATCCGCAGCTTTCTGATCTCGTGCCTATGGCGGCAGGGCGTCCTGACGTCTCCGACGTGCGTTTCCCTTCGGTGTCTTGGCGGTTCAAGGATGGAGCTGGCATTGAAATACCGCGTCCTTTTGAGGGAGATGCGCCGCTTGTGCTTTTCTCGTCTTCGTGGCGCACGTTCATCTACCGTTTCTATGCGCCGGAGAACGCCAATTTGATTGAATTCGCTCCTGTCGCTGGTACGAACGGCGTTGCCGAGATTTCCGATGTCCATGTGCGCGAATTGCCGTCACCATCGAATCGCGTAGCGCATCCGTCGTTCACGGATCCATTTGCTCCGCTTGGTTGGTCGCTGGGCGGCGGAACGCTATACATGACAGATGCCGAGGGTAGCATCTTTGCCATGGCGGAAGGATGGGCAGGAGGACCGGCCGTGACTGATCTTTTTCCTGTCAAGCCGGGCGAACGTATCGAGGTGTCCGTTACGGGGTCTTCGGCCAGATACGATACGGAACGTCCTCGGATGCTGTGTACGCTGGCGTTCGCTCCGTCGTTTGCCGCCGCGTCAAAGAAGGACGGAGTCAAGGTGGCAAAGACGGTTGTGGGAATCAAAGGCGAGAACAAGACGGAGAAACAGGTTTATCTTGTTCCCGACGGCGTGCGCTGGGCTAGGCTTGAAGCGCGGCATGGAATAATAAAGAGCGTAGAGGTAAAGGTGGTGGCGCGATGACTACCGCATGGACCGTAAATCCCGCAATCGTGGCGACGATCGCCGCTTTTCTCGCCGTACCGGAAACCGTTGCATCATCATCCGCCACGGAATGGGCTCGCGAGGAGTTCACGAAATATACCGCGCAAATTTTCGGCAAGGTGCCGAAAGTGGCGTTCGTGTTGCCGGATGCGGCTGGACAAGAGGCGCTGCCCTGCAGCCTGTCGGATTTCAAGGAGGACTTTGCTGCGCTTAAGGGTACAGACGGCTACGCCGTAAGGAAGTGCGGCGATACCATCGTATTTGTTGCCGATTGTGCAAAGGGTCACGTCAATGGCGTGCACCGCTGGCTGGAAAAGAACAGTGACATCATCTGGCCGCGTCCCGCTGGCGACCTTTGCTTTTTCACGCCTGTTGGCGGCGGCACAGGACGTCAACTCTCCAACTCCCAACTCTCCAACTATCGTGACATTCCTGCGTTTCGCCTGCGCTACTTCGGCGGAAGCACGGTCGACGAGGCCACCTTGCGGTATCTGGCGCGCAATGCTTCGTCGTCGATTACGAGCCATGCCGAGATGCCGCCGTCGCTGATGCCCAATGCGGTACGTTACGGTTCGATCGGTTCGTATTGCGACCTTTACGGTTCCGGACACGACATGGAGACGCGTTGGTTCCCGCGCAAGGAGTTTTTCAAGGATCACCCAGAATACTGGATGCTTGTAGACGGCGTCCGTTGGACCGGCCCCGATTCCAACTTCTGCGAGACCAATCCTGAATTTGCCGAAGCGTTCGCCCGCAGTGTCGAGAACAAGATTAGCGACATTCCGCCGTCGGTAAAGATACTTTCCATAAACATGGAAGATTCGCCTATAACGTGCCAATGCGAGAATTGCTTGAGGCCGATATCTCTGCCGGACGGTTCCGTGCTGACGGCGGATGATCCCGCGTTCAAGTCCACGCGCTTTTTCATCTTCTTCAACAAGGTGGCGCGGCATATTGCTCGCATACGTCCCGACCTCAAGATAATGCAGTTCGCATATCTCCATCTTTCCGTCCCGCCGAAGGTCAGGCTGGAACCAAACGTGATAGTCAAGTTCTGTCCGGTGGAGCGCAACATGCGCCAAAGCGTTGTGTCGGGAACGGACGGGAAAAATGCGGAGTACCGCCGGCGTCTGGACGAATGGCTTTCGATCACGCAAGAGCTCTATTGGCGCGAATACTACTTCTGCGGTTGCGTCTATTACCCACGTCCCGTGGCTGATACGGCCGTAGAAGATCTGCGCTACATCCGCCAACGAGAAGTTCGGTATGTGTATACGGATTCGCCGGGACGTTTTGGTGATACGGAAAGGAACAATACGCAATATTCCCTCAACAGGCCCTTTCACGAATTCTACGACATGAACGCGATGGAGGCTTGGGTGGTGCAGAAGCTGTTTTGGGATCCATCGCTCGACCCCGAGGAACTGCGGGCGGAATTCATTCGTCGTACGTTCGGCCCTGCCGCGCCTGACATGGCGGAATATTGGAAGATACTGCGCGCCGCCTGGTATGCCGAGACGCGTCCGTCGACCATCTACGACAAGCCCATACAGTCCACCGCGCGGTTCATACTTGAGAAGGGGCATGCGGAAGAATGCCGGAAAGCCCTGGCGGCGGCGGAATGCCGGGCCGACACGCCCGAGCGGCGCGAGTGGATCGCGACGATGCGTCGCGTCCTTGACGAATGGATCGACGGCGCATGGAATTTCGTTTCCCTTGACATTCCTGTTCCGGCGCTTGATGCAGAGGCGGGGTTCCCAGGTTTCGATTTCGGCGGCGAGACGTGGCGCAGGGCTGCGAAGCTGCCGGTGCTGAAGTACTTCCGCACGGAACGTGTCATGGACAAGTCTGGATCGCGCGTGCGCATGTTCTGCGACGGCTCGAGCCTGTATGCCGGATTTGACGTGCGAAAATCCTGCAGTCCACCGGCGGGATGCAAATCCGGCATCTGGCCGGAAGGAGACAAGGTGGAGATTGCGTTTGCCTTGAGAGACGGAGGGTTTCTGCAATTTGCCGTCGGGTGCGACGGGCGCAAGTTCGAGGCGCATGGGTTGGACTCGTCGTGGAAGTGCGATTGGGACGCGCGTGTGGAGCGCATGGCGGACGGTTGGCGGGCGGTCGTGCGCATCCCGCTTTCCGCGATAGGCGAGGCAATCTCAACAGACCGGCGGATAAGGATGAACGCGGCCATTTATTTCGCCGATGGAGGGAAGGCGCGCCCATGCATGTTTTCGTTCCACGGCGGCATCCCGTACAAGCCCTCGTCCTGGGGGTGGATAAGATTGGAGGACATGAAAAATGAAAGATGAACAGAAAAAGGAAAACATTAAGGCAGCATCGCCAAAACCGGACTTCATGTGGGGCGACCTACTGCATTTCGGAGTGAACATCCAGTGCGACATCCCCGTGGAAAAGTGGGGCAAGTACAAGGGCGAGGACATCAAGCTGATGACCGCCGCCGACCATGTGCGGTTTGACGAGGGCGTGTTCGACCGCTTGACGGATCGCATGGCGGCGAAGGGCATGAACACCATCGTGATCGACCTCGAGGAGGCGCTGCTCTATCCGAGTCACCCGGAACTGGCCGTCAAGGGCACATGGAGCGTCGAACGCTTCCGGCGGAAACTTGCCGATCTTCGCGCCAAGGGCCTGGAGCCGATCCCCAAGCTGAACTTCTCGACGACGCATGACATCTGGCTCAAGGAATACCACCTGATGGTTTCCACGCCGGAATACTACCGGGTCGTGTCTGACGTGATAGCGGACGTGGTATCGGCTTTCGACACGCCGCGCTATTTCCACATAGGCTTCGACGAAGAGACGTTCGGACACATGCGCAAGCACTCCATCGCCATCGTACGCCAGGGCGAACTGTGGTGGCACGACTTCCTGTTCATAGTGAAGGAGGTCGAACGGCGCGGCGTGCGCGCATGGTGCTGGAGCGATAAGATATGGCATGCCAAGGACGAGTTCCTGCGGCGCATGCCGAAGAGCGTCCTGCAGAGCAACTGGTACTACGGCGGGGACTTCACGCTGGGCCTACCGCTCAAGGGCAGGCGCCAATGCAACTTCCCCGACGCATAC
>JAEEGL013315182.1_pt1 | contig 10544 bp, 8 predicted proteins | sample 9134231 | NCBI WGS metagenome assembly JAEEGL01 (sample SAMN16246548, study PRJNA631951) | gut metagenome | biome: gut microbiome; feature: rumen; material: fiber-attached | host: Bos | place: Iran: Karaj | collected 2018-10
AGACGCTGGAAGCGTCTCCGCTCTGTAACCGAGGGTACGAGCGTAGCGAGCACCCCCGGACCCGCGGATAACCAGTGGAACAGCACTCTGAAAGAGTGCCCGAACTGGCAGCTGGGCGACCCCTCCAGGGTCGATTTACAGGGAGCACCACAGTCCGGGGGTACTGCGCACCCCCGGTTACAGAGCGGAGACCGCGCTGCGGTCTTGGTGGTGGTACGATTGCGGATAGTCTATTCTTAACAAATTCTACACTACAATCTATATTTTATCTATTTACGTTCATCACTTGTAAAGAAATCGGGTACATCAGATTGGACACCCTACTTTCAACTTGTCAACCCGTCACCTTTCAACTTTCCGCTCGGCGCTTGCGACGCTTCACGCTTGAAGAACTTTTCAACTTTCAACTTTCAACTTATAAGGGACTCAGAACCGCCTCGTCAGCCTTACGTTGAGGACGGGGAAAACCTTGAAGGCTGAGAAGAAATCCACGTAGCGCCCGACCTTGCCACCGATGTCTGTCACGTCCTTGGTCAGATCCGTGCCGTCATGTGTGATGATGCGCGGGGTGCCTCCCCAGAAGAGAGCTCCACACTCCAGGTGAACATGGTATCTGTCATCCTGCTTAAAGAGCCGTCCTCCGTAGCCGAAACCGTAGTAGGGCCGGAAGGCATTCACGCGGATGCGGGCCTTGGCCATGCTCTCCTCGTCGGGTTTCATCAGATAGGGATCGCCGGCCTTGTGCATGGGGTCGCTGGGGTCATTGGCCTTGTGCACCACCAACTCACCGGCCTCATAGCCAGGGCCGTCGTGGTCATCGGGGACCCACTCGGTGTTATAGACGTCCTCCGGGTACAGGACATCATGCGTGTAATTGCCCACGTGAATACCCATGTCACCCAGCTGGTCCAGATACGGCCCAATCTGCGGGGGGAGATAGACGGTGATATCATGATAAGAGATGAGCGGCTCCTGGTTCTTGTACTTTTCCCGAATATGATTAAACATAGAGACGGCAAAGAGCGAGGGCATGTCTTCTGTGGTATTGTAGGCGCGTGCGATGTTGCGCCCTCCGAGATAGAATCCCGCCGTGAAGGACCAGTGCTTGTTGCGGAAAGGCTTGACGTCGAACAGCAGTTTGAAGTTGTTGAACTGCGGCTCGCCTATCATGTCAACTTTGGAGTCCACGCGGAAGCCTGTAAGGTTCTCCATCATGTCTGCCATCCTATTGAACCGGCTCTGGCTGGGCTTACCGTCCTTGTCATAGACTTGCACTTCAAAATCCATCTTGGGTTTGAAATGCGGCATATAGGTAAAGCCCGTGCGCACGTCCAGGAAGTTGGTGAGGGGTGCTGCCACTTCCAGCCCCACACCAGATGTGCCGCCGGTGATGCCGATATCCACATAGCGGAAGAAGGGGCTACTCCCCTCTCCCGCGGGAGAGGGGTTGGGGATGAGGCTGGCAGGCTGCTGTGCCACGAGGACGGCAGGGCAGCAAGCCAGGAATAATATCATGAGAGAGGTCTTGTTCATCGGGCGTTATTTGTGATTTGCGGTGCAAAGTTACACTTTTCTAACGAATTGGTGCCGTTTCTACAGAAAAAGTTACGTTCCACCCCTTTTTTTCTTGAAGAATTGCTGTACGAGGCGGGTGCTCTCGTCTGCCAAGACTCCTGCGCAGACCTCTGTGCGGGGGTGCAAGGCCTGTGGGGCAAAGCGGCTGTAGCCGCGCTTCTCGTCCGCGGCGCCATAGACCAATCGTGCCATCTGGCTCCAGCCAATGGCTCCGGCACACATGATGCAAGGTTCCAGGGTCACGTAAAGGGTGCACTCTGTCAGGTACTTGCCCCCCAGGGCAGTGGCGGCGGCGGTGATGGCCTGCATCTCGGCGTGCGCTGTCACGTCGGTGAGGCGTTCTGTCAGGTTATGGGCACGAGCAATCACTTGTCCGCGTGCCACCACGACGGCACCCACGGGTATTTCCCCGAGGCGTGCGGCCTCCTCTGCCTCATCCAATGCCAGCCGCATGAAGCGTTTGTCGATGTCCAGGGCCTCACCCCCAGCCCCTTTCCGAGTGGAGAGGGGAGTAGCCTCACCCCCAACCCCTCTCCCGCGGGAGAGGGGAGTGGTCAGCTTTGACTGTTGGAGGGTTGTTTTCTGTTTCATGTTTCTTACATTTGCTTTTGGTATATACGCCCCCGCCCTTTGGAGAGGGGTTGGGGGTGAGGCAGTCCTCTTTTTCCGTCTTTGCGGGGCGAAGATAACAAGAAAATGTGAAATGAGAGCATAAAAAGAATTAAAAATGCAATTATTTCATCAGAAATAGCTACCTTTGCACCCTCAATATCATAAACGGAAAGATAGAATGGGTAAAATTATTGCATTAGCCAATCAGAAAGGTGGCGTGGGCAAGACCACCACGAGCATGAATCTGGCCGCGTCTTTGGCGGCCCTGGAAAAGCACGTGCTGCTCATTGACGCCGACCCGCAGGCCAACGCCTCCAGTGGCCTCGGAGTGAATATACAGGAAGTAGAGACCAGCATCTATGATTGTCTGATCGGGCAGAAGGACGCCCGTGAAGCCATCTACGAGACAGACATCCCTGGTCTGGATATCATCCCCAGCCACATTGACCTTGTAGGTGCTGAAATTGAAATGCTGAACCTGGATGGCCGCGAACAGGTCATGCGCCGCGTGTTGCGTCCCTTGCTTACGGACTATGACTACATCCTCATCGACTGTTCCCCTTCTTTGGGACTGATAACCGTCAATGCCCTGACGGCAGCTGACTCGGTCATTATCCCTGTGCAGTGTGAATACTTCGCGCTTGAAGGTATCTCCAAGCTGCTGAACACCATCAAAATCATCAAGCAGAAGTTAAATCCAGCCCTGGAGATTGAAGGTTTCCTGCTGACCATGTTTGACTCGCGACTGCGTCTGGCCAACCAAATCAAGGACGAAGTGCAGCGTCACTTCCAGGAACTGGTCTTCAAGACTGTCATCAACCGTAACGTGAAACTGTCTGAAGCACCCAGCCACGGACTGCCTGCCATCCTCTACGATGCCGACAGTGCTGGAGCCCGAAACCATCTTGCGCTGGCACAGGAGATTATAGAGAAAAACAAAATATGAAATAGAAAGATACATGGCACCCCATAAGAAATTCCCCGCATTGGGCCGAGGATTAGACGCCCTCATCAGCACCGAGGAAGTGCGCACACAAGGCTCCAGCAGCATCAACGAGATTGCCTTAGACCAAATCCATCCCAACCCGAACCAGCCGCGCCGCGAGTTTGATCCGGAGACGTTGCAGGAACTGGCCGACAGCATCCGCGAGATTGGAATCATCCAGCCCATCACACTCCGCCAAATGGAGGACAACACCTATGAGATTATCGCCGGTGAGCGGCGCTGGCGCGCCTCACAGATAGCTGGCCTCAAGGCAATCCCAGCCTATATCCGCACGGCCGATGACGAGAACGTCATGGAAATGGCGCTCATCGAGAACATCCAACGCCAAGACTTGAATGCTGTGGAGATTGCATTGGCCTATCAGCATCTGCTGGAGCAATATGACCTCACACAAGACCGCCTCTCGGAAAGAGTGGGCAAGAAACGAACCACCATCACCAACTACCTGCGTCTGCTGAAGCTGCCAGCCTCTATCCAGATGGCGCTGCAAAACCGCGAGGTGGATATGGGTCACGCGCGTGCGCTCCTCTCATTGGATAATCCCTCTCTGCAGCTGAAAGTGTTCGGTGAAATCCAGCGCCAGCACCTGAGTGTGCGCAAGGTGGAGGATATGGTCAAACGCCTGATGGAAGGTGAAATCGTCAACACCGGAGGCCAGAAACTGCGGCCCCGACAAGGGCGACTTTCTGAGCAATATGCGTCACTGCGCAACAGCCTCTCGGATTGTTTCAAGACCCGTGTTCAATTCACTTGTTCCGAAAAGGGACGCGGCAAAATCACCATTCCCTTCGCCAGTGAAGAAGACCTGGAACGCATTGTGGCTCTGCTGGATAAATTGAAATATTAAAGGTGTGTTGACACTTTGACATGAACTGAAGTTCAATGGATTTGCGGTACATCCTTTTGTTGTTGCTCTTTCCACTCACGTCCTATTGTCAGGAAGTGGAGGATGAGTTCCCGATAGCAGCGGACTCTGTGCTTCTGCAACAGGGCCAAACGCCTGTGCCGGATATCCATTTGACGGTTCCTTCCGGGATGACAGACAGCCTCGCGGCTCAGGCTGTCCAAGTCATCAAGACCCGTAGGATGCACCGTTCACCCGACCCCACACGCGCTCTCTGGCTGGCGCTGGTGATTCCCGGTGCAGGACAGATCTATAATCACAAATACTGGAAACTACCTATTATTTACGGAGGCTTTATGGGCTGTGCCTACGCTCTTTCGTGGAACAATATGATGCTTCGGGACTACTCACAGGCTTATCTCGATATCATGGACAGCGACCCAAACACGAAATCTTACGAGAAAATGCTGCCCCTAAACTATCGTATCGAAGGCCGCGAGGACCAATTCAAAGAGATCTTCAAGAACAAGAAGAACTATTTCCGCAAATACCGTGATATGAGCATCTTTGCCTTTATCGGCGTTTATGTTGTTTCCGTGATAGACGCCTACGTGGATGCAGAGTTGTCCAGCTTTGACATTTCCGAGGACCTCTCGCTGCAAGTGGTGCCTGCCGTCATCAGCAATCAGCCTTCGAGTCCAGCCTCGACCCTGAGGCAGCGCACCCCCTCCTCCCTCTGCCATGAGACAGGATTAGGCATGGCGGTGCGACTTCATTTCTAACACACAAATCAAGCGACACGCCTATGAGATATACTTCATTCTTCATTTATATAATTGTTGCATTTTCCATCTCATTGCCCGTCAGCCTCTTTGCACAAGAGGTGGAGGAGGACGAGGATGAACAGACGGCCCTTTCTGCCGATGACATACGTCTGCCCGACGGGATGGAAGCTGAGTTGGACAGTTTGCTGCAGGAGTGGAATAACAAGAATTACCTCTCGCCCGAGGGCGACTGCACAGAAGGAACGAACCCCGAGGTGGATCGTGAGACGTATATCCGCCGTCTGAGCCGTCTGCCCAATGTGATTGAGATGCCATATAACGATGTAGTCCGGAAATTCATCGACCAGTATGCGGGTCGGTTACGCCGCAGTGTCAGCATTATATTGGGCGCCAGCAACTTCTATACTCCTATCTTTGAGGAAGCGCTGGAAGCCTATCAACTGCCGTTGGAACTGAAATATCTGCCCGTTATTGAATCGGCACTGAATCCTACAGCGGTGAGCCGTGCCGGAGCCGTGGGGCTGTGGCAATTCATGATCACAACTGGTAAGCAGTATGGACTCGAGGTCACCAGCCTCATCGATGAGCGCCGCGATCCCATCAAGGCCAGCTATGCTGCCGCCCACTACCTGCGCGACCTTTATGCTATCTTTGGAGACTGGACGCTCGTCATTGCCTCCTACAACTGCGGCCCGGCCAATGTGCGAAAAGCTATTGCCCGTGCTGGCGGCGAGAAAGACTATTGGCGCATCTACCCTTACTTGCCCGCCGAAACGCGCGGTTATGTGCCTGCCTTCATCGCTGCCAACTACATTATGAATCACTACTGCAACCATAATATTTGTCCCGCTGCGGCACAGCTGCCGGCTTCGACAGACACTGTCACCGTGACGCGCAACCTACACATGGATCAAGTGGTGGCGCTCTGCAACGTCAAGTCTGAGGAGCTGAAAGCCCTGAACCCACAATATCGTACAAGCCTCATACCTGGTGACAGCCACGAGTGCACCCTGCGGCTGCCTACACCGGCCATGGCCGCTTTCGTGGCTGCAGGTGACAGCATCTATAACTACCGTGCCACAGAACTCCTGACCAGCCGTAGCGAAGTCGAAGTAGCGCAGGCAAAGAAAGCGGCTACCAAAGTTAAACGCGGAAGAACCCGGAGAACCCGGAGAACGGCAACCACAAGACGAAGAAGAAGAAGATAAGTTGCACAAGTGTAATAAGAACCACGATATTACACGCGCTTGGGAATCAGAAGTCAGCGATGCTAAAAATTGAGAATTGATAATCGTAAATTGTAAATAGTCAAATCGTAAATATAATTGAGAATTGAAAATCGTAAATTGTAAATAGTCAAATCGTAAATATAATTGAGAATTGAAAATCGTAAATTGTAAATAGTCAAATCGTAAATATGGATGATGTTGACCCCTTGACCCAAGAACAACAGCGAGATGACGAACTGGTTCAATCATTGTTCGACCATCTCATTGAGACCTACTTGGCTTCTCCCCACCGAAAGAAAGTGGATCTCATTACCAAGGCCTTTAACTTTGCCAATAAGGCCCACGCGGGCGTGCGCCGTCTCTCCGGTGAACCTTATATCACACACCCGTTAGCAGTAGCACAGATTGTGTGTGGTGAGATTGGTCTGGGTAGCACCAGCATTTGCGCAGCGCTGTTGCATGATGTTGTGGAAGATACGGATTACACCGTGGAGGACATCAGCAATATCTTTGGAGAAAAGATTGCTCAGATTGTGGACGGCCTCACCAAGATCTCTGGTGGCATCTTTGGCGACAAGGCATCAGCGCAGGCCGAGTCGTTCAAGAAATTGCTTCTGACCATGAGCGACGATATCCGCGTCATTCTCATCAAGATTAGCGACCGTTTGCACAATATGAGGACCCTGGGTTCTCAACCCCCTCACAAGCAATATAAGATTGCCGGCGAGACCTTGTATATTTATGCGCCTCTGGCACACAGACTGGGGCTGAACCTCATCAAGGAAGAGCTGGAAGATTTGAGTTTCCAATATGAACAGCCCGAGGTCCACGCCGACATCAGTGCGCGCTTGAACGAACTGCGCCCTCAGTTGAACAGCGTATTCAAGAGTTTCATCCTGCCCATCAGGCAGAAACTGGACCGCATGAAACTCGTCTATGATATCAAAGCGCGCATCAAACGCCCCTACAGCATTTGGGTCAAGATGCAGAACAAACATGTCGGTTTCGAAGAAATCTTTGACCTGCTGGCAGTGCGCATCATTTTCGACCCCCATGACGAAGACACCGAAGTGGCCGACTGTTTTCAGATCTATGCAGCATGCACGAGTATCTACAAAGCGCATCCCGACCGTTTCCGCGACTGGCTTTCCACGCCCAAGTCCAACGGTTACAGGGCCTTGCACACAACACTCATGAGTCCTCAAGGGCGGTGGATTGAGCTGCAGATACGCTCACGGCGCATGGATGACATGGCGGAACGAGGCTTTGCAGCACACTGGAAGTACAAGGAGGGCACCAAGGACACCACCGCCAGCGAGACAGAGCTGGAGAAGTGGCTTTCTACCATCAAGGAAATCTTGGACGATCCGCAACCGTCGGCCATGGATTTCCTCTCAACCATCAAGCTCAACCTTTATAGCTCGGAGATATTGGTAATCACGCCGAAAGGGGAGTTCCGTACCATGCCGGCAGGCAGTACCGCATTGGACTTTGCTTTCAGTATCCACACCGTTGTGGGCACTCATTGCATGGGCGCCAAGGTGAACCATCAGCTCGTTCCCATCAACCATACACTGAAAAGCGGTGACCAAGTGGAAATCCTCACGTCCAAGGACGTGCGTGTGAAACCTGACTGGGTGAATTTTGCCACCACCGCCAAGGCGCGTGGCAAGATCGAAGTCATTCTGCGAAAACAACGGCGGGAATACCAAAAGGCGGGAGAGGAGTTGCTCACACAATGGTGCCAGGAGCACGATCTGGAACAGAACAGCCTCGTGCTTGACCGCCTGTGTATGCGTCACATGACAGAGACCCGTGAAGAATTGTTCCAAGGCATTGGTGCACAAACGATTATCCTCACAGACGAAGACATACATGCAATTCAGCACGCCTCTGAGAAAGACCGCCAATACGCCACGAAAGGTTGGACACGGTACATTCCCTTCTATAAGCGGAAGAAAAAGGGAGACACTCAAGCGGAGGACCAGCAGTCCGCAGATTCTGCAGCAAAGACCGAGACATCGCCGTCAACACTTGTGGTTGACCGCAAGAAACCACTCTATCTCAACGAGGAGAACATCACCCGCGTCACCATGTGTCCGCATTGCCACCCCATTCCAGGCGATGAGGTCCTGGGTTACATCGATGACCAAAACCGTGTTATTGTTCATAAACGGCATTGTGATGTGGCAGACAAGCTAAAGAACGTTGACGGCAACCGCATCCTCGCCGTCTTCTGGGACACTCACAAACAGCTCAGTTTCTCTGCCACCTTGCACATGGAGGGCATAGACCGGATAGGTATCATTCGCAGTTTGGCAGATGTCATCACAAGCCAGCTCAACGTCAACGTGCACAGCCTTTCCATAGCCGCCAACAACGGTATCTTCCAAGGTGATATAGAGCTCAGTGTCTTTGACACGCAAGACTTGAACCTCATCATCAAGAATCTGCGGAAAATTGATGGCATTGAGGCCATCACGCGCATCAGCTGAAGACAGAGAGCAGCAAGTGATGCCTGTTTCAGAGCCACCACGTTTACTAATAGACGTGGTGGCTCTGTGTCAGTTCTTCCTTTGTTATCTTCTTGCGGTCGATGACGTGCCAGCAATAGATGATATAGGCGAGGACGAAGGGGACGAGGAGGGAGACATAGAACATCGTGCGGAGAGTGAACTCACTACTGCAGGAGTTCTGCATGGTGAGCGAGCTCTGTAAGTCGGCAGTAGAGGGGTAGTAGGCCGTGTTATTCCAAGCGGAACAGAGCAGCAGGGCGAGAACGGTCATGACTGTGCCAATGCCCGCAGGCCAGATGCCTTTGTTTACTTGCGCCCAGCCGTGCCGGCCGCCGAATTGAGAATTGTCTGCGTTCGATGGACGTTGCTGCTTGTTGATTTGTCGTCCGAAGATCTCGGAGGCTATGCCGTAGAGGACAAGCACTACACCTATTAATAATAATACGAGCAGATACCACATGTCGAGCAAGTTGTGCAGATATTTATAGGGCTCCATGAAGATGAGACCCGTGGCGGGGTCGTAGGCGTAGCCGTCCTTCAACAGAAGATGAACAAGGTAGGCGACAAAGAGGATAAGAAAGGGGACGGCAGCACCTATGAGACGGACACTGCCACGTGAGCGGATATCCTCGTCATCGACATTGTTCATGACATAGAGAATGCCTAATGTGCGCGCCAGAAAGAAGACTGCAAAGCCGAAGACAAGCACCCACGGGTTGAGCAAGGCATCGAGGCCGTGACTGGCGTTGGCCCAAGAGGAAATTGTAAGATGCAAATTGTCTTTCTGGACAATGAAGTTAGAGCCCTCGAAGAAAGTGGCAACGGCACCGCCAAGGAGCAGTGGTCCCAGGATGCCGTTGAGGGTAAGACAAAACTGGAAGGTCTTAGGTCCCAAGAAGTTGCCTATTTTATTTTGGAACTCATAGCTCACCGCCTGCAAGACGAAAGTGAAGAGGATGAGCATCCAAAGCCAGTAGGCACCACCGAAGCTGGTGGAATAGAACAGCGGATAAGATGCGAAGAAGGCACCGCCAAAGGTGACGAGCGTGGTGAAGGTGAACTCCCACTTGCGCCCGGTGGAGTTATAGATGAGCCGCCGGCCTTCTGCTGTGTAACCGAGGCTGCCAGCTACGGAATTGGCTCCCTGTACAAAGAGCAGGAAAACGAGAATTGCACCAAGTAGTGCAACCACGAAACACCAATAATGCTGGAGGAAGGCATAGGAGAGAAAAAGGCTCCCTCCCCGCTCCCCCTCAAGGGGGAGAGCAGTTTGTATTAGACTGATGAGAGAACTGAGCAATATCATTGTTTTGAAGATTTACTTAATTTTAATTATAGGTGGAGGAGAAAACGCTTCTTGACTGGTGACTATTCCCCCCCTTGAAGGGGAGCGGAGAGGGGGGCTATACCCTTTTTTATCTGCTTTAGCATGATATTGATTTCCACAGCGAGCAGAGCCGTGAAGAGCAGGAGAAAGAGCCAGAATGTAGTGGCCACGGCACTGGAGCCGATGTCAGAGACAGAAGCTCCCACTGGCAACATATCCTGAATGGTCCACGGCTGACGACCGAACTCGGCCACCAGCCAGCCACTTTCGGAGCAAATGTAGGCAAGAGGCACGAGCACGATAGCGCTGATAAGCAGCCAGCGCATGGAGGCAATGTCCTTCTTGCGCCAGCCTAAGAACAGGATGAAGGCGAAGAAGAGTATGAACAAAGTGCCCAAGCCAACCATGATGCGGAAAGCCCAGAAATTGATGGGAATGAAGGGCACAAGCTCTGCCTCATCCTTGATGTAGCCATAGCCAAAGTACTTGAAGTTCTCCCGGAGAATGGCCAATTGCTTCTCCTTGCTGCTGGCAATCTGTTCCTTCATTTCCAGACTTTCAGCCTTCTTCTCGTGGGCACAGAGTTCGCGGTAGTTGGAAAGTGCAAGAATGGCCAGTTTTCCGCGATTCATCTTCTCCTGGGCCGACGG
>JAEEGL013701036.1_pt1 | contig 10544 bp, 5 predicted proteins | sample 9134231 | NCBI WGS metagenome assembly JAEEGL01 (sample SAMN16246548, study PRJNA631951) | gut metagenome | biome: gut microbiome; feature: rumen; material: fiber-attached | host: Bos | place: Iran: Karaj | collected 2018-10
CCATAAGAGTCATGCCACTCTCATACTTCAACATGAAATCATTGTATGCTGCCATCCAAGCTTCATCATGTTTTTTTCGACCACCGAAGTTACGGTTACGAAGCTTTTCATTTTCCGCCTTAAGCTCAGCAACCTCTTTTTCTAATTCCTTTATTCTCTTAAGGGCTTCATCAAGAGTTGTAATCTTCATCTCGTGCCACCTCGCTTTCTGACACTATTGTAATTCTGCGACGCATCAATGTCAACTTGCTTTTTGGCACATTCTTTTTTTCTAATTTATGAAATGATACAATCTTTAATTACATAACAAAAGCGCACCCATACCTACTATCTAGTAAAGCACGAGTGCGCCCATAGTTTCTATTGATTATTATACATTCATAACAAGTTCAATTTCATCTTCATCCTCAACTCCCGTAAACGAAAAACCAATATTTTCATATAACGCTTTGGCTACATAATTATTTTTATTACAGGTTAGTACAATTCTACTAGAGTCACCGAATGGTTTTGCTTTTATATATTCAACAATTTGGTTAAGCGCAGCTCTACCATAACCTTTGCCTTGTTGTGATTCATCAATCATCATATGCCAAATATCATACTCTGGAATATCATAATCATATATCACCATGACATACCCAACCATCTTTTCATCAGCATATATCCCAAAGGGCTGGCATTGATTTCTATGTACATAAGCCTGCACTAGACTTCGTACCGGATGAGAAACGTACTCCTCTTGACCTTTAGCTAACTTAAGATTAAATGCATCTACAAAATTTTCCTCGTTCATTTCTTCCTCCTTCTAAAAACATGCAATCGAGCAGGCTATCACCTGCTCTCTATACACTTCGTATATCATTCGGATTCCGCTTCGCTACTTCCTCAGGCTTACGATTTAGCATATCTAAATAAAAATCTGCAACAACAGAAAAAGGCCGAAACTACAAGGGTTTCAGCCTCTCTTATCACTTTATAATATTATGCTTTTCTGATTTTTTGATATAGTAAACACACCATTTTTATATAAAAGTAACATTTAGATGTCAAGCTGAACGATGCACCATTTTTGGTGGGTCATTCAGGCGTATCCTTGTAAATTGCCATTATCCAATTCATTTCCTGACTGATTATGAGAAGTTACTATTGCACATACTTGTCCTGGAGCTATTGCTACATTATCAAGTATCTCTACATTAGGTCTATCAACTGCAGGCATCATATTAGTATACTTGTTAAACATCTTAACATTATCGTCAGATACGTTAACTACAGCATATCTAATGTCATTAAAGCTTGCATCACCTTGTGGATGATCTGAAACCTTGTTATAAGTTAAATCTCTCTTCCAGAAAGAGAAACCATCTCTAAATGCCTGATTCTGATATTGATTTGTAGAATTATTTGCATAAGGAGAATTGTGCTTAGCTAATGCAGTTCTTACATCATTATGCGCTCCGTCATCAGCTGTATCAGATAGAGTATATGTATAACTATAACTCTTCCAATACATCGAATCGTTCGCATATATGCTAGTACCTTTATTAGTATTAGCCCAAACATCTCCAGGATTTACGTTAGCATCTCTACGTAATTCAACTACCTCATATCTACCATAAGGAAGACCGTATAAGCTAAAATAACCATCAGCAGATTCATTCTTATGTGTACCTTCAGTAATTTCACCATTAGATACAGCTGTACTATTATTAGGACCTTTGTGTGTAGTTAAAACAGCTACTACACTTCCTGGATTTATCTGTGTAGAAGGTGCATAACTAATATAATCGCTATAATTAGGATCCACTGTGCCTAATTTCTCTAAATCAGACGCTAATATCTCCATAGATCTATTAGATCTGTTAATTACTGCGTACTTAATATTATTAGTATCTGAATCACCTTCAGTTACAGCTAAATAATCCTCGTCCATCTTATAGCCTTGGAATCCATCAATAAATTCCTTATTTTGAGCTATATGATCTGCATTGTTATTTGCATATGACCAGGTAAAATGACTAATTCCATCAACTCCACTATATGCTTTATTAGCATCGCTAGTATAATCTATATGGAAGTCATTATTTTGCCATAGATAGCTATTATTAGCGTATGTACTATTTCCTTGAAGATTATAATATGCTCCAATAAGGGCATCATTAGATCCAGCATCTCTTTTTAACTCAACAATCTCATAATTACCATAAGGAAGACCATACATTGAAATATAACCTTCTTGACCATTATGAGTATGTGTAGTTAATACAGCGCATATCTGGTTAGGTTCAATTACAGTGTTATTCTTGATTGCTGAATAACCTGTATCTACAGTATTATACTTATCGCGTAAAATAATTCTATTAGTAGATCTATTTATTACGGCAAATCTAATATTATTTAATGAACCATCACCTTGAGCATTATTAAGAGTGTCAACTGAAGATGTTGAATCTTTCTTATATAATGCAAATCCATATCTAATTACGTCATCAAGAGTTGAACCATCTCTATATGAAGATTCAGTAATTTTAACTACATCATGTTCGACACCATTAAAGTCAGTCATTTTAACGTTAACAGCGTGACCATTTGAATCAGTTAACCAATCATTTGTACTTACACTATTTGGAGTAGTATTTACATAATATCCTGATGGTGCAGTTACTTCGTAAAATACATAATCATTATCGTATGGAACACTTATATTAGTTTGTCCATATCCGTATTGATTTAAAGTAACATATACAGGTTGATTGTTAAATAATACTGGTTTAGCACCATTTGCAATATAATTGAATTTATTTCCATCTCCATTAGTAGCAGTAATAGTATTATTTATTCCAAAACTTAACTGACCATTTCCATTAGGATTATTATATGATACATCAAACATACTAGCAGCATTTTTGTTAGTCTTAGAAAATAACTGATATACAGCACCAGCATATGCAGCCGAACCTTGAGGAATTTTTAATGAATCATCTCCGTGACGTAAATCATTTAAATCACTATCAGTCTTAAGTATTCCTAAAGGTCTCCATGACTCATCCTCTATTTGATATACACTAGCTGCTCCTGAATTGTGTAAATCACCTATTGACCCTCTATAGTCGCCATTCCAGTTAGTATGGCCATCACTTCTAGTAAATATTTTAGTTCCTGAAGCATCTGTCATAGTTGTAACAGTTTTATGATTAACAGGTAATACTGATAAATAATAAGGTTGCCCATTAGTATACATTCCAGTATGACTGAAGATATTAGACATAGGAGACTGCACTTCAGTAATGGTATAATATCCTACAGGTAAGGTTACTTCTTTATCATTAGTAGGGTTTCTAAAGCAATTCCCAGAAACTACATTTGGAGCTGATTGTAAATCTACTTGTCCGTCAGCATCTGACTTAACTGTCCAAGAACGATTTAACTTAGTTCTATTTGCATCTGTAAAATAATCTATTTTAAACATAGCTCCTGCAGGAGCAACTGCAGCATTATATTGACCTAGTTTTCCTGTTTTATCACTAACCTTATATATTTTGAACGGTACAGGGTCATGAATAGGTTTATTAATTACTGTTACGGTATTTGGTTTAGTGGCGTCAAAAGATATTGCCGTCGTGCCAACCACTGTATATGATCTGTCAAACATAGATCCTACGGTCTCTTCGACAGCACTAATTGAATGACCGTGATATGTATTGTAATCAAGTGTAAATGTATCGCTAATAAGTTTATCTTTTTTAGGGGTAAATGTACAAGGTTTACCAGTAATAATATCCTTCACCACTTTGCCGTTATCCATTAGAGTAATTGTATTAGTGTCTATTGGATAATTACCAGTATTATATAAATCCATATAAGCCTGATCAATATGTTTCTGCACGTTAACATATACATAACGCCATTTCCAAGCTTTAACTTTTCCACGATATATCTGCTTCTGCTTACATTTCTCAACAGGCATTGAGAACTTATATGTAAAAGTTCCATCGCCATTATTTATTGTACCTGTATGTGTAAGGCTATTAACTCCTTTGATATAGCGGATACCTTTATATCTAGGAGGTGCCGCTACGGTTTCGGTAAAATTAGACATCTCCACAATGTTGTCTGCTTGAGTATCTCTAACCCAGTCCAGATATTCGTCTTCGCTAATTTTACTGCCATCAAAAGTATATGTCCGTGTCCAACTTCCAGGCTTAGCTACTTCTGCGCCATCTTCTCTATATACGCCATTATGCCCGCAATTAAAGATTACATGTCCATCGTGTTTAGCATTTGCATATCCCTTGGACCCAGTATATTTACTAGTTCTAGAAACGTGATAATTGTTAATAGTAACTGTGACATTTTCTTCTGTCCATGTACGCGTATTGAAGTTACCATCTTCAGACAATAATACATCATATGTAATATAACGCCTTCCGTCAGCATTATCGTCAATATTTTCAACAGTAGCTTTATAATAAACCGTACCCGACTCAAGCGCTTTTGCAAAGTCTGACTGTGTGCTATTACCCCAGTCAGCATCGCACGAAGTATGTACACCAACAGAACTACTACTAGCAACCTGCTCAAATAGGTTATTACTATTAAAATAAGCACTTCCATTTCCAGGACTGCCTTCAACAAACTCACATCGTCCACTATAAGAATTACTTTTGGACTCTGATAGTATATTCGCCTCTTGGTTTTGATCTATTATAGTATCCTGAGCGCCCGCGCTTAATTCAAAGTCATCTGGCTGATAATAAAACTCATAATTGCCCTTTCCAATACTACGACACTTAAGTCCTAATGCTGAAGCAAAAGCCTCAGCTAGCCAACGATTAGATATATTATCTATGTCATTATTTAGCTCATAAATATCTTCTGTAGGCACATTAGTATTTTCAGAATCATTTATAGACTGATCATTTACTTTAGTTGGTCGTAAATTTTTATCGTAAAGTCTTTCATCTTCAGTAATTCCATTTGATAATAATCCAGTATATATAGCAGCAGCTTCTGATGTACTGTTAGCTACAATATAATAGTCTGCATCAAAATTGGAATTAGCTAATTTATTACCATCTGTATCGCATGCGCCTATAGTAATAACATCTGCAATACTTCCAGGAATAAATCTAGAAGCAGATAGATTATAATTTCCAGCTGCACCAACTACAGTTATTCCTTTATCTATAGCTTCTTGAATAATATCTTTAACTACTGCATTTTTATCCACATCGGCAGCAACAAGTGATAAGTTAATAATTTTAACATTATTATTTATAGCAAGCCTAATAGCGGCATATACTGAAGCTGCATCTGTAGTTTTTCCATTAAACGCTTTGATCGATAATACTTTTGCATTAGGATTTTCTGATTTAATTAAATCTAACATCCTAGTACCGTGACCGTATGTATCTGTAGTATCATCTCCAATTACTGAAAAGTTAGCATCTGCATTAGCACCTGAGTCAATTAGTGCAATGTAATCTGAATAATCTACAGACTCAGTGATCTTAACTGCTTCATTTAATTGATTTAATGCGTCCACATTAGGAATACTTGTAGATGTATTATCTTCAGTATCATCACTAGTTGCAAATGCTTGAGATAAATCTGATATATGATCTACTTTGTCTACATAGTATGAATACATATATTTTGCTTCTTGTATAGATGCACAAGAAATAATATATGCATCGTCAAATTGTGAAACAATATTAGTATTCTCTGAGAATACCGATGCATCTTTAGTAGTAACTAATAATTCAGGTGTAGTAACTACAGACTCATCAATTACTGAATAATAATGGTCGAATGTAATTGAGTTCAATCCTTCAGTAGGCTGAGGCTCTTTTACTTCAACTACCATAGTATCAGTAGATACTTCGTTACCATCGACAATTAATTTTCCATCAATAGTGTAAGTTCCAGCTTCTGTAAAGTTGAACTCAGCATTATTATCGGTAACATTAGTAATAACATTATCGTTATCTACTGAATAGTCTACTGAATAAGATTTATCTGTGCCGTCTGTATTTTCAGCAGTTATTACATCAGAAGATACATTAAGTGTATCATTTAAGTTAATACTTGTATCACCTTGTAATTTGATTGAATAATCGTTATTATCAGAGTCAGCATTCTCTTTACTGTTATCAGTAGTAGTTGATTCGTCTGATTTAGGATTTGCCTCAGAAATAATAACTCCATTGCCTAAGTCAACAGAATTACTATTAGATACATCGGCATCGTTCTCATTTACTGCATCAGTAGATTGAGTAGCATCATTTGTAAGTTCTTCTGGAACCAACTCTGGATGTGTTGAGAAATCTGCCGCGATAACAAATCTGGACGAAATTGTAGAGGACAATAATACTACTGATAATAATCCAGCGGTTATTCTAGTAATAATTTTTCCAGTCGTAAATCTCATCTTATTTTAGTCTCCTTATTTTATTTTAAATTAATTTACTATCATATAGATTTATTATATATACGCATTGCTGATATGCTCGATATATAAATAATCTATATTTATAAATAGCTCTTCATCTATGAATTGTTTAAATACATACAATCTGGGCTATCATTCACATGTTAAATGACTATGTAATGTATTGGCTAATGTACAATAATAATATGTACATGGATCAATATTTATGATATAATAAATATATGATTAATAAAGGTAATAACATTGATTAAACAATAAAAAAACAGTGAATACATTTTAAATACAGTAAAAGTATTACGTGTACTCACTGAATGTGTTATAATATAACTATAATTAATACATACGAATATTTAAATACCCAATAAATATTTGTAGTAGTAGTATAATTTAAACAATCTATAAATCAATCGATTAACTTAATATCTTATAATGGAGTACTACAAAAAGAAGATCTTAATATAATTGTAAAATCTATTTCAGTAGTAGATTCACTTCCAGAATTATCGGATTATAATAGAACAAATTGGACTGGTAAGTGGATATTAAGCTCTATATATATGTTTTGTTAAATTAACTTATACGAGATTGTTAAATTAAGGCAGATTATAATCATAAAATAAAAAGAGCTTAGAATAATTTCTAAGTTCTTTATATATTATACTATTTTTATAAACCTGGATAATGAACGTTAGTAAGGTGCATATAGTCACTCTCAAGAAGATTCTGATACGGTTTGGTGTATTCAATATGTCCATCTGGATATACTGTATATTCGTTTGCATATGCAGGATTGTCATAATTTGGTCCAAGGTCCGGACAAATTTCTCCTGACCCATACGCTAAATGGACGCCGTAAATTTCCGGATCTAATCCACGGTCTATTAGTATCTGCTTAGCCTTAGCCTCCATCTCATCAACAGTTGCACCCTGAACGTTTATTGATTCACCGTCAATATTTATATCACCGTTGCAGCCAGTCTTATAAATGTATCCGATTACTACCAAAGGTACGTCATCATACATGGCATTAACATGTACTGGAGCTAAAGGATATTCTCCATCTATTACTCTCTCCTTATCAGTCTTTGCAACTGGCTGAGTGTTTCTCTGAGTAGTATTAGTGTTAGCTGCGGTATTTGTAGAAGCTGTCGCAGCCTTAGCTGATACATTTGCGGACTTATTCTGAGTATTAGAAGTCTTTGTTTTCTTATTTGATGTATTTGTCTCAGAAACAACCTCAGAAGTCTGTTCATTTGATGAAGTCTTTACATTAGGTGTAATGTTAAATTCATCAATAGTTTCTTCTGGAATGCTTTCTTCTGCAGTTTCAGTATCTGCCTTAGCAGAAATAGTTGCATTCGTTTCCTTTACGTTAGCATCAGTCTTATTAAAAAGTTTACAACCTGTAAAACTAGTTAATACCATTGCTGAAATCAATGATAAAATTAAAATTCTTCTTCTCATAATAATACCTCCGATAAAATAATATATTGTTTACCCATTACAATATATTTTATTTATTATAGATACATTATATACTGAATACATTTAGATGTGATGTTGAACGATGCACCATTTTTGGTGGGTCATTCAGGATATTATGAATTATTCTCCAAATGAATAAGGAACATTATATTCGAACGTATGGTACGCAATAACATTACCTGGCTGAATTTCATGCACATTTGTAACCAGTTTTGTCTCTGGATCTATGTAGTATATATCATCTACATTATAAAATGTATTGTGTGCTTCTAATTTATATCGTTCATTTCCGTTTAGTTTAACCTTCGATACATGTAAATCGGTTAAATTATTAAAGTCATCTAACATAGTATAAAATAAAATCTCGTCAATAGGCGATGTTGAGTAAAGCTCCTCAATATTACACTCGTCATGCCCACCACCACTTAAGTCGAATATTTCCTGTCCAGATGCTACATCTATATAAGTCTGTCTTTCAAACATTATATCTTCAACAACCTCTTCTTTTTCATTAAGGTTTGACGATGTTATAATACATGCTGATTGTACATTCTTTGTAGCCTCAGTAACCTCATTATATAAGGTCTCAGGATCAATATCTACGGTCTGTTCAGTATCTTTTTCTGCATTAGATTTACTATTAGCATCTGCAGAAACTTCTGATTTAAGTTCTGATGTTTTGGATGTATTTGTATGATTATATACTACCACGCCAGTAGTTACTGCAGCGACACTAACTACTCCCAAAATAATAATTGCAATAAGTTTTTTAGATTTCATAATAAACCTCCAATATTCAAAACCCATTATATCATTATATGGCAGTTTACACCAACTGTTTTAGGTTTGACTTCATCAATTCTCCGGTAATACTTCTCGGAAGCCTTTCTCTTCTGTACTACCCATATCCAGCTTCACCCTCACATGATGTTTTGCCTCGCGAAGTTTGGACAAAAGGCAGACCGTTTCACAATGAACAGTTCCTGGGAACATGTCGACGCAGGAGATTTTCTTCACAACATATCCGCACTCCTGCAGCATCTCCAAATCTCTAGCCAGGCTTGTAGGCTTGCATGAGATGTAGACCATATTTTCCACACCGTAATCTATAATCTTCTTCAAAGCCTTTGGATTAATACCATCACGGGGTGGATCGAGAATAATATAATCAGGTTTCTCCTGGATATCATCAATCACCTTGAGTACGTCTCCAGCCAGAAATTCACAATTGTCCAAACCATTTTCCTTAGCATTGATTTTAGCAGCTTCAACAGCTTCCTCTACTATCTCCACGCCAACAACCTTGTCAGCAACAGGAGCCATAATCTGTGCGATGGTTCCCGTTCCAGAATACAAATCAAACAGCACCTTGCCATTTAATTTATCCAAATCTCCATCCAGAGATTGACTTATATAGTCTCTCGCTTTACTATAGAGAACTTCTGCTCCAAGAGAATTAGTCTGAAAAAATGAAAATGGAGTTATCTTAAATTTCAATCCCAACAATTCCTCGAAGAAATAAGACTGGCCATACAGTACTTCTGTACCCTGGTCCTCAACCACATCTCCGTCTCTATCATTGGTTGTATGAAGCACTCCAACAAGCTTACCCTCATATTTCAATTCCATAAGAGCATCTCGCCAACCATTAATTAGTTCTGCTTCATCTATACCAGTTACATTTTCCCACACAGCCTCTCCATCTGGTCCCGGATTATCTGAAAGCTTTCTGGCGCTTACACTAGAGCTTGTAACCAAATCAACTATCATCTCACCAGTTTTCACAGCCTTGCGAACCAGGAGATGTCTCAGATATCCCTCATGACGCATCTTGTGGAAATAAGTTATGTTTCTCTCTGAGAAATAATCCAAAGTTGCCTGAAGAACTTTGCGCATATCATCATCAATAATCTGACATTCCGACACTGTAACAATATCATAGAAACTGCCGCGCTTGTGCATGCCCAGTTCAAGCGGGCCATCTTTCATTGCATCTCCGAAAGAAAACTCCATCTTATTTCTATAATGACTCTGTACAGGACTGGCAATTACTCCCTCGAAGAGATTATCGAAGTCAGGAATAACATTTTCAAAGATTCTACGCATCTGACCATCTTTGATTTTCAACTGAGTCTCATAATCTAAAGTCTGATATGCACAACCTCCACAGATTCCATTATGAGGACATGCAGCTTCTTCCATCTCCAATGGAGATTTTGCTATAAGCTCTCTGAACAGTCCCTGAGCTTTGTCTTTTCTAGTTTTCTTCACTACACAAGAAATGCGTTGTCCCTCTATTACATTCTTGACAGTAAGTCTATCTCCCTCATCTGTCATTACGATTCCCTTGTTTGGAAAATCTACTCGAGTAACAACGCCTTCTACCAATTGACCTTTTTTCACGTTTTCTATTCCTTATCTAATATCTATTATATTTTAGTATATAAAAAAATCAGCCCGAGCACTTATATTATGCCGGGCCAGGTAATCTATGAATCTAAATCTTCATCAAAAATTTCATCATCATCTTCATCGAAATCATCGAAGTCATCCATGAACTCGTCGTCATAATCCTTCTTAAAATAATTATAAATGGCATAAACCA
>JAEEGL013738141.1_pt1 | contig 10544 bp, 6 predicted proteins | sample 9134231 | NCBI WGS metagenome assembly JAEEGL01 (sample SAMN16246548, study PRJNA631951) | gut metagenome | biome: gut microbiome; feature: rumen; material: fiber-attached | host: Bos | place: Iran: Karaj | collected 2018-10
GATATCATACTGCCCGTCCACCGAGACGACCCATCCGGGATCGACTTCGTAGCTGTCCCGCAGGTAATCGATATCCTCCTTTTTCAGGAAAACATCCACGCCGCCGCCGAGGGAGTCCATGGCGATGATGTCCCGGACCTGGAAGAAGGTGAACATGATATATTTCTCGATCCGGATGCCGAGATGCTCGCTGATCAGCTTGCACAGCGCTTCCGGGCCATAGTCGTTGTAGACGTAGTTGATCCGGCCGTATTTCGGGGAATTCTCCGTGGAATTGGGTTTCAGGATGATGGCGTCCCGGATGATGGAGGTCAGCATGATGCGCTTGGCCCGGGTATCCAGGGTCAGGATCACGATGCCGTCCGTATTGCCGTACATATCCCGGCGCACGCCGTTCAGCATCGGGGTACCGGAATCGTCCGGCCGGGCATCCCGGTTCTTCTGGTCAATCACGAGCAGCAGATAATGGTGCTGGTCCGGGTTTTCAGGCGGAAGCTCGTCCCACGGGACGATCTCGATCGGAGCGGGCTCGCGATCGTGGGGGAGGTTCTCGTTCGCCCAGCCCGTATCCGCCAGAGCCGGGAAAGCCGGAAGGAGCAGGGCCAGTATAATAAGAACACAAATGGTTCTGCGAAGCATTCCGAAACACTCCTTTAATAAATCGTTAACAAAGGTTCTATTATTATACACAGAAATGACTTATTTGGAAAGTACTTTTCTTCGAAACGCTTTGTCAGTCCTTCCGGATGGACGTATCGCCCATATCGCAGCGGTAGTACACCTGGTCGGGCTCCAGGACGACCCCGTCCTTGGCGAAGAGTTCGTCGATGGTCAGGAGCATATAGCCTTCCTCCTCCAGGAACCGCACGACGCGGCGGGTGGATTCCGGCGTATTCTTCTTGATATCGTGGCAGAGGATGATATCCCCGTCGTGGATCAGCTTTTTGACCGTGCTGAGCACCTCGGAGGAGGAACGGCCGCGCCAGTCGTAAGTGTCCAGGCTCCACTGGATATATGACCAGCCGACCTTCGCCTTGATCATCGGCGGATAGCGGCCGCCGGGCACCCGGTCGTAGCGGACGGGGATCCCGATGGCTTTGATCATGACCTTGTTGACTTTGCCCGGCATGGCCCGGAGGGCGGCGGCGGAGGACTTGGTGGCGTTTCCGTGGTGCCAGTTGTGGGAGCCCACGGCGTTGCCGTTGTCGTGTTCGCGCTGGACCAGGTACCGGTATTCATCCACCCGGTTGCCGATGACGAAGAAGGTGCCGCGGGCGCCGGTTTCCATCAGCGCGTCCAGCACGCCGGGGGTATTGGCGCTGCTCGGTCCGTCGTCGAAGGTCAGCGCGCAGGTTTTGTAATAGGCGAGGTTGTCCGTCTCGATGACGGCGCCGCCGGACATCATCTCCTGAATCTCCGGATAGAAGATCGTGACCTCCATGAGCGTGTGGTGTTCCGGGTACAATGTTTCGGCGGGGTAATGGAGCACCAGCGACATGCCGTGGAGCGTAAAGTCGGCGTTTTCCAGCGCCTCCCGCGTGCAAAGCGTTTCCAGCGCCTGCGCGTCCGGCTTCTCATCCGGCCAGTAATCCGTCAGCGCGGAGCGGACGCGATCCGCCAGGAACGGCCAGATGTCGTCCCCCTCGAACAGGTCCTTCATCAGGATCCGGTCGCCCGTTTCCATATCGTACGTCCGGGTGGCGATCCGCTGGGCAGTGAGCTCCTGGTGATACGTGGTCCGGGCCTGGACCAGGAAGCTCAGCCAGTGGAGCCCGGTCCGGCTGTAGCGGATCTCCACGTCCAGCCGGCTGTTTTTCTTGCCGTTGTTCTTCGCGGCGGGGAGGTCCGCCCCCAATTCTTCTGCCCAGGTTTCCGCGATCCCGTTGATCTCCTCCGTCACTTCCGGCAGCGCCGTTTCCACATGCCAGAGGCGGACCTGGGATTTGTTCTTCTGCGTCACGGTGGAAGCGGAGGACGTCACCCGGTGGCAATCCTGCAGCGTTTCACCGCGGACGGCGGCGCCCGGAAAGACCGCGGCGCAGAACAGCGCGAGGCAGCAGATGAGAATTCTGTTTTTCAGCTTCATTTTCATTATCATTCCTTACCGATCAGAGCAGCTGTAACAGCGCGTCCTTCCGCGTACGGATCTCATCGAGCAGGGGGGTATAATCCATCTCCGTCCGGCTTCGAAGGAGTTCCGTAATCTCGACGATCGGCTCGCTGAGCGGCGTCAGTGAAAGGTTCCCCATGACACCCTTCAGCGCATGGGCAATTTCAAAGGCACGGCCCAGATCGCCGGAGTTCACCGCTTCCGGCAGCGCGTCAAAAGACGCACTGTCCCGCATGGCCCTGTCCACCAGTTTCAGGTAAAAGGCTTCGTTGTTCATGCACCGCCGCAGTCCGCTGTCCGTATCGGCACCCCAGGCGCGCAGCTGTTCAAGTGTCAGCATTCGTTTCTCCTCCGTTCTATCAGATATGATTCAAAATCCGCCGCGGGCATCGGACGGGCAAAATAGTAGCCCTGAACGACGGCGCAGCCGAGTTCTTTCAGTTTCCGCATCTGCTCTTCCGTTTCGACGCCTTCCGCAATCATCGGAACAGCCAGGTATTCAGAAATGTCGATGGAGATTTCCAGCATCCGGGTATTGCCATTCTCGCTGAACGCGTTCCGGATAAACTGCATATCCAGTTTCAGCGCGTCGATGGGCAGCGAGGAGATCATGTTCAGCGAGGAGTATCCGCTGCCGAAATCGTCCATCTCGATGACAAACCCCATTTCCCGCAGCCGATTCACTGTGGCGACGATCTGGTCCGCGTCCTGCGTATAGGCAGACTCAGTGATTTCCAGGTGCAGGTCGCTGTATGAAAGCCCGCTGTCCTCAATGAGAATCCGCAGCGTCTCCGTCAGTTCGGGATCCAGCATATCAACCCGGGAAACATTAACCGACACCGGAACGATCAGGCCCAGACGGTCCTTCCAGTCCCGCAGATGCGCGGCGGTCTCCCGCCAGACATAGTGATCCAGTTCCCGGACCAGACCGTTGCTCTCGAACAGAGGGATGAACAGGCCGGGACTGATCATGCCCAGTTCCGGATGCTTCCAGCGGACGAGGGCTTCGGCACCGTACAGCACGGGTTCATCAGGACGTACGTCAAACTTCGGCTGGAAATATACCAGAAACTGCTTCCGGTCGAGCGCCTCCTGGAATTCGTCGAGCAGGCGCGCAGCGTAGATCTCTTTTTCATGCAGCGTGTCGTCGTAGAACGCCATGGAAGTATTGAAGCTGTTGCGGACAGAGTTCGCCGCGCTTTTTGCACGGTCGAAACGGCGTTCCATGTCGATGGATTTGTCGGCGTTGGAATAGATTCCCATCCGCAGCCGGATCCGGCCCTTTGAGTCGCCGCCGGCCGCGGTGCTCAGCCGTTCCATCAGCGCAGCATAATCTTCCGGACGCGGAATATAGGCCATAAAGGTATCCGCTTCCCGGCGGCAGGCTACCCCCCCGGCTGATTCCGTGACAGCCCGGAGCTCCCTGCCGACACGCCGGAGAATTCCATCCGCGTACGACCTGCCGTAACGTTCATTAATCATACGAAAACGGCTGATGTCCATGACCACAGCGTCCATGGGCATATCGCGGTGATACATGTCATACTGCTCGGCATACCTGTAAAAGTATTCGCGGTTGAACAGACCTGTCAGGTTATCCCGCTCCGTCCCGCGGATCAGATCCCGGTTTTCGGACAGTTCGATCGTCCGACGGACGCGGGCACGGATGACCTCCGGAATCGGATAGGGCTTGGAGATAAAATCGCTGGCGCCGACGTCAAGGCACTCCACTTCGGTATCCTCTTCCGAAGTCATAACGATCACGGGAATCCGGGCAGTCTGCGGATCCTCTTTCATGCGGCGAAGAATCTCCAGCCCATGAATATCCGGCAGGTTCAGATCCAGCAGCACGAGGCTGAGGGCTTCCGCCCCATTCTGAATCACGCCGAGAGCGGCCTCTCCGTTATCGGCACTGGCGATATCATATTCCGATTCCAGACAGGCGGAAAGGATTTCGCGGTTGACAAACTCGTCTTCCACGAGCAGAATCCGGCGCTTTCTGCCCGGGGAAAAAGCCACTGTTCCGGCGGACATGTCATACATAAGCAGACTCTCCTCCTTCGTTATTCGGGGATCAGGCTTTCCAGCGTCGCATAGATATCCGCGGGTTCGACCGGTTTGGACAGGTGCGCGTTCAGGCCGGCCTGCAGGCTGCGCTGCACGTCCTCGTCGAATGCGTTGGCGGTCAGGGCGATGATCGGGACGGATTTCGCGTCCTCCCGGTCCATGGCACGAATCCGGGCGGTCGCTTCCAGGCCGTCCATTTCCGGCATCCGCATATCCATCAGCACGGCGTCGTAATATCCGGGAGTGCTGGCGGCGAATTTCTCTACCGCGATCCTGCCGTTTTCCGCATAATCGACGATCATTTCACGCATCTCGAGCACCATGATGATGATTTCGGCATTCACGGCAATATCCTCCGCCAGAAGGATGTGCCGCCCCTTCAGATTTGCCTTGTTAGGCTTCTTTTCACCCAGCAGGTTCTTCCGGGCCAGCGCCATGCGGAATTCCTCCATGATACTGGAGGCGAACAACGGCTTGGGCAGGAAACAGTCGACGCCGGCGGTGACCGCTTCATCGTAGACCTCGTCCCAGCGGTAGGCCGTCAGGATGATGATCGCGGATTCGCTGCCGACCACGGCGCGGATCTGCCGGGTCGTTTCAATGCCGTCCATTTCCGGCATTTTCCAGTCGACCAGGATAAGCCGGTAGGGATCCCGGCGCGCATGACGGAGGCGGACCATCTCCACGGCCCCGGCTCCGGAGGTGACGGTTTCGCAGGCGATGCCCACCTTTTCCAGCACCAGCTTCGCGTGCTCGCAGGCGACGGGATCGTCGTCGACGACCAGCACATGCAGCTCGGAGGGCTGGAAGTCGGCTACGGCGTCCGCCGGATGATCCGAGTCTATCAGCGTGACAGTGACGGTGAAGGTGCTGCCGGCGCCTTTTTTGCTCTCCACGGAGATTTCGCCGTTCATCATTTCCACGATGTTTTTCGTAATCGCCAGGCCGAGGCCGCTGCTGCCGTAGCGGTTTGTGGCGGATGAATCTTCCTGGGCGAAGGTTTCGAAGATATGCGGAAGGAATTCATCGCTCATACCGATGCCGGTGTCCCGGATAACGAAGCGCAGCGCCGACTTACCGTCGAACCGCGCCGTGCGCTCCGCGGTGAAGCTGACGGAGCCGCCTTCGGGCGTGAATTTGACGGCGTTGCCCAGAATATTGATCAGCACCTGGCGCAGCTTCATACTGTCGCCGATATACCAATCGTCCGGATCGCCGAGGACCTCGCAGCTGTATTCCACCCCTTTTTCCGCGCACTGGCCGCTGAAGAGCGTGTTGATCTGTCCGATCAGCGCGGAGAAGGAGAATTCCTCGTTTTTCAGCGTCATCCGGCCGGATTCGATGCGGCTCATGTCCAGGATATCGTTGATCAGCGTAAGCAGGTGATTGGCGGAAAGCCCGATTTTCTCCAGGTATTCGCGGGTCTGCCCGGAGATATCCGGATCGTTCAGAGCGATGCTGTCCAGACCGATGATCGCGTTCATCGGCGTGCGGATCTCATGGCTCATGTTGGACAGGAAAGCGGTTTTGGCCCGGTTCGCCTGTTCCGCGGCGTTCAGCGCGTCGCTGAGGGCCTGGCTTTCCGCCAGGCTCCGCCGGGTCTCGGCGTCAACGTTCGTAAAGCACGCGCCGACGGCATGGACGAGGTGGTCTTCCCGGTCCTCCGGATGGCGGACGCCGGCGAAACGCACCATTTCCCAGGTTTCCCGGCCGTGGCGGCGGACCATGTACCGGTAGGAGATGACCCGCTCGTCCTTCAGCCCGTCGCGGATACTGTCCGGCTGGACGAAGCGCATAAACTCGTCCCGGTATTCATCCGTGATGTATTCATCCGCGTAGGCGGTCACGGACGCCAGATAAGGGAAGCGCTCTCCGACGCGGAAACCGTGGTCCAGGTCCTCGTGTACCTGGTAGCAGATGCCCTCATCCCGGTCGAGCTCCAGGTAATAGACGCTCCAGTAGTCCGCGGCCAGCGCCTTGATCAGGTTTTCCTGCTGCGTCCGCTGCTTTTCCTGTTCCAGCAGCTGTTCCTGCAGCGCCAGGCGGTGCTCCATTTCCTGATGCCGGGCGCGGTTCTCCGCTTCGGAAGTTTCCTTTTCCAGCGCCAGCTTCGCGTTTTTACGGTTCTGAGCAATGACAAAGGCGAACATGCCGCCCAGCACCAACGCCGCCAGCAGGGACTGGAGCACGCTGCGGGTGATCGTGCTCCGGGAGACGGCATTCAGCTGTTCGCTGATCACGCTTTCACGGACCAGGTAGGTCAGGAGCCAGTCCGTTCCGTCGACCGGAACGTAACCCAGCATCTCCCGGGTGCCGCTGTAGCTGAAGGAAACAGTGCCGCGCTTTCCCTCGGCGAAATCCGAGGCGACCTGCTCCAGGGTGTTCCCGTCCTTGAATTCCGCTCCGGCCAGGGCCTCGAGCAGGTTGGTTTCCTCCGCCAGGCCGCCGAGCACCGTATCGCTCAGGGGAATACCCGCGGACGTATAGATGTTGCAGAAGGTGGTGTCTGACTCCCGGGACTGCATGGAGAGGCCTTCCAGCATGACGTCCATGTCAATTTCCATAAAGCAGGCGACCAGCGTCCCGCCGTTGAAGGGGATCCGGTCCACCGGCACGGCGATGACCACTTTCTTTTCCCGCGAATCCAGATTGATGACAGAGATCTCGGGGCCAGAGAGCGCGGTATGGTCGAAGGCGTACCGCGACGTGTCCGGCTCGGTGCCGAGGGAGGTATAGATCAGGCCGTTTTCATCCACGAAAGCGAACTTTTCCAGGCGGAACAGCTGCTTCATCTTTTTCTGGTATTCCTGCAGGTGCGGTACGTCGCTCAGGTCCTCCTCCGTCATCAGGCCGATGGCGATACCGATCCGGTCGATGTTTTCCCGCAGGTTGTCGGAGACGACCTGTTCCCGGCGCCCGGCCAGCTCATCCAGGTAGAGCCTGCTGACCGAGCTGACGGCATCCTCGGTATCCCGGCCGGCGCTCCGGCTCATCCACAGGGTGCCCAGCACAAGGATGAGGACGACGAGCAGGACGCCGGCGACGGCGATCGCGGCCGTACTGAACGGCTTACGGGATCTCATGGCGATCCATCCTTTCGCGGTTTGTCGGTTGTCAGCGGATCTTCAGCGCGTTGGCGCACATGGCCGGAAGCCTGTCCGGCAGCCGGACCGCCAGGACGCCGAAGGCCTGTTCGAAAGGAACCGGGCCGTATCCCAGCAGTTCGACGGAGGAGACCGTCCGGTCCGCGAAGCTGCGCAGGGTGACGGTTTCGCCGCCCTTCGCGCCCATCATGAAGGCGTATACGGCGCCGTCCTTCCTGACGAAACGGAAATCGCTCCGGTTCCAGTCGGTCTTGTCCTCCCGGAAGCCCTCGATCTTCACGCGGGTTTCCCCCTCGCCGAAGACGTCCCAGGGGCGGGTGCCGTAAACGGCCTCGCCGCAGACGGCGAACCATCCGCCGATCTTTTCGAGGATGTAGTCCGCGTATTCGTCGATGGTGCCGTCCGGCCGCTGGAGGACGTTCAGCAGCATGACGCCGTTCTTCGAGATGATATCCACCAGCATTTCCACGATCTGGTCCGGTTCCTTGTAGGGATCCCGGACGTCGTAGAACCAGTTGCCGATGCAGGTATCGGTATGCCAGGGCTCCGGCATGATGCCGGGAAGCTGGCTTTTTTCGATGTCCAGCACGCCGACGCGGAAGATTTCCGGATTCCGGTCCTTCTGCAGGTAGACGGCCCGGTTTTCACCGTGGCGGCGGATGGAGGTGTTGTACAGCTTCGCCACCGCCTCCAGGCCGTGCCGATAGGCTTCCTCATTCGTTCCGGCGCCCTTTTCCGGCCCCATCCAGTGCTCGCCGAAGGGGAGGGAACCGTCGGTATAGACCAGGTCCGGCTCGAAGGTTTCGATCATTTCCTCCACGCAGCGAAGCCAGTAATCCCGGAACGCGGCGTTCTTCGTGTACCAGGGGAAGATTTCCCCCGGGTTCTCCGTACCGTGTTCATAGTTGTCGTAGTAGAAATCCCGGCAGGCGGGGTCGTTTCCGTCATAGGGGACGCCGGCGTACGGACCTTTTTTGTCGCAGCCCTTGTTGACGCGCCACCATGAGAAGGAGGCGCCGAGGTGCTCGCTGAGGCCGAAGGGCATGCCGCGCCGGCCGGCGGCCGCCTTCCACAGGGCGAGGATATCCTTATGGGGGCCGACGTTGACGCTGTTCATGCGGTTGATCCGGCTGTTATAGTTGAAAAAATGGTCATGGTGCGTCGCCTGGGTCATCAGGTACCGGGCGCCGGCCTTCCAGTACTTTTCGACCAGGCTTTCCGGGTCGAACTTTTCGGCCTTCCACAGGGCGCAGATATCCTTGTACCCGAAGACGGACGGATGGCCGTAATGGCGCAGGTGGTACTCGTACTGCGGCGTGCCCTCAATGTACATGTTGCGGGCGTACCAGTCCCCGAACATGGGGACGCTCTGGGGCCCCCAATGGCTCCAGATGCCGAACTTCGCGTCCCGGAACCATTCGGGGGCGGAGTACCGGCGCAGGGATTCGAAAGTGGCTTCGAAGCGGTCGGGCATGGCGGGATCCTCCGTTGTTTCTTTTTCCGGATGGCTTCATTATACATAGAAGGCAATCAAACGGCAACCTCCGCCTGTGTTTTTTTGCGGACGCGGGGCGGAGCGGATAAGTTGCGAAAACCGGGGAAATGTGATAAAAAGGGAAAAAGAAAACCATACGACCTGGAGGGACATCCATGAAAACCAATCCGTTCGTTTTTCCGTCGGCCACCGGCGTATGCGATATCCACGCAAACGCTTTTATCCCGGACGGCGAGTACGACACCGTGGTCGTCATCCATCACGGCATGGCGGAGCACCAGAAACGCTATGAACGGTTCATCCGGTTCCTCTGCGGCAACGGCGCCGCGGTGTATATCCACGACATGGCCAACCACGGCAGCTCGAACACGGACACCAAACTGCTTGGCTGGTTCGGGGAGAAGGACGGATGGCTGGGCCTGATTGCGGATTTTCGGGAGATGGTCCTGCGGGCCAAAGAGGAAAACCCGGGGAAAAAGCTGATCGTGATGGGGCATTCCATGGGGGCGTTCATCTGCCAGCTTTATACGGCCCGGCATCCGGAGGACGGCTTTGACGGCGCGATCTATATGGGGACCGGCGGTCCCAATCCCGCGCTGGGCGCCGGGAAGGCCGCGGCCGCGGCAATCGGCGCGCTGGCCGGGAAAAAGCATAAAAGCAAGCTGCTGGCAAAGATGGCTTTCGGCGCGTACAGCAAACAGTTTGAGCACCGGACGGAGTACGACTGGCTGACCCGGGAAACATCCGTTGTGGACGCGTACGTCGCGGATCCCTACTGCGGATACCTGTTTACCGTACAGGGAATGCACGATCTGATCGAGATCAATTCGAACGCCACCGCGGACAGCTGGTTACGGGACCTTCCGGCGGAACTGCCGGTCCTGCTGGTCAGCGGGGAGCTGGATCCGGTCGGCGGTTACGGAAAAGGCGTCGGCGCCGTCGCGGAAAAGCTGAAGGCTACGGGCCATACCCGGGTGACGCTGCAGGTTTATCCGGAATGCCGGCACGAGGTGCTGAACGAGCTGAACCGGGACCGGGTGATGGATGACATCCTCGCCTGGATCCGGGAGATCTGACGGGGCCGCGGGGGGCGGAACAATCGTACGTACATCTGCCGGATCCGGTAACGGTTCCGGCAATGTCCTTCCATGGTTTTTTGCAAATTCCATGTTGACAAAACAGGGGATCGGCAATACAATAACTCGCAGAATGGACTTGAAGGAACTGAACAGCCGCCCAAGCGGTATCATGTCATTCCTTCCTGCCCAAAAAAAGAAAGGATGACAGCAATGGACAAACTCAAGAACAAAAAGGTACTCGCTTGCCTGGCAGTGCTGGTTATCGCGTTCCTGATCGTAGGTTTCGCGACCAACTGGTTCGCCGGAAAGCCCGCTGAAGAAACAGCTGAGGCTCCCAAGACCGAAGAGACCGGCAAGACCGAAGAAACCCCGGCCGGCGAGAAGATCAAGGTCGGCGTTTCCATGCCCACCAAGGATCTGCAGCGCTGGAACCAGGACGGCGAAAACATGAAGAAACAGCTGGAAGAAGCCGGCTACGAGGTCGAACTGCAGTTCGCCTCCAATGACGTTCCCACCCAGCTGAACCAGGTTGAAGCCATGATCGACAACGGCTGCAAGGTCGTCGTCATCTCTGCTATCGAAGGTTCCTCCCTCGGAACGGCTCTGGACAAGGCCGCTGAAAATGGCGTCAAAGTCATCGCTTATGACCGTCTGCTGATGGACAATGCGAACGTTGACTACTATGCCAC
>JAEEGL014003844.1_pt1 | contig 10544 bp, 13 predicted proteins | sample 9134231 | NCBI WGS metagenome assembly JAEEGL01 (sample SAMN16246548, study PRJNA631951) | gut metagenome | biome: gut microbiome; feature: rumen; material: fiber-attached | host: Bos | place: Iran: Karaj | collected 2018-10
AAGCCGGGCCGTACGCGCAGTCCTGCGGCCGTGCCGGACGCATAGGGGCTCTCCTCATAGGGGATCCCGGCCAGCACCAGCACGATAAAGGTCGAACAGTCGATGAACCCGCGCCCGCCCGCGCCGCAGATCTCGTATCCGGACAGGAACGTCCGGCTCCCGAAGGAGTAGACCAGACGGTCGGCGCGGTCCAGATAGGAACGCGCGGCGCGCAGGACCTTCTCCGCCGCTTCGCGGTCATACGGCTGTTTCGGTGACGCGGGGATCTTCACATCATTCCTCTCTTCCGTCATGGATCACGATGCGGCCCTGACCGTACGGATCCGCGTAATCACCGCCGATCTCGCCGCCGAGAGTCACGGTAATATATTCGATAAGCACCTGGTTGTCCACACCGATCTGCTCCGCCAGCATCGTGCATCCGTCAAATGCCGTCAGGCCGTCGCCCCTGCGCGCCGCAGGCGGCCAGTGAAAAAGCTGTCAGCACAGCCAAAGCCCAGACTGTGATGCGTTTCCAGACACTCATCTCACATCTCCTTATTACTGCTCCGCTTTCGCCGCCGCTTTCCGGAGAAAGCAGTCATTATCCACGATAAATCTCTCGTGCGTCCCCTCAGCCACCGGCTCTTTTTCGTCGAACACGCGCACCGAGAACACCAGCCTGCGGCGGTCGACCTCCGTGAGCTCGGTCTCGCAGGTCACTTTCATGCCGACCGGGGTGGCGGCCAGATGTGCGAGGTCCATCCGCGTGCCGACGGTTCCCTGGCCGGGTTCGAGTTCTCCCGCCACGCTTTTCCACGCGCATTCTTCCGCGAGCGCGATCAATGCCGGCGTCGCGTACACCGGAAGCTCCCCGCTCCCGACGCGGGCCGCGGTCAGTTCCTCCGTGACCGTGACGGTCTTCGTTCCCCGGATGCCCGCGCTCAGCATGATTCCGCCGCCTTTATCAGCTGGTCGATCACCTTCCGGCAGGCTTTCTTCGGGATGACGCCGGCGACCCCGTCCAGAGCCTGCTCCAGCATCTCCGCGCTGCCGAGGCCTACCATGATCCATCCCTGGATGGCCGCGGCGCCGACATTGTAATCGATCTTGATATACATCATGGCAGTCGCCACCCCGACGCCCTTCTTCCAGACGTTTTCACCCTCATACATATAGGGATGGTAGCCGTTCTGCGCGAAAATGCCCTCGAAGCGGTTCTTCAGCTCCTGAAAACCGCAGGAGTACTTTACCTCAAATACACTGCGCGACATGTCGTGATCTCCCTTCTAATGCATGATCCGGGCGCCGCAGGCCTTGCAGAAGCGGGCCCCGCCGTCATTTTTCGTGCCGCACATGGCGCAGAAGACCGGCTTTGCGGCCTGCTCCGTCACGGGCTGCTGCACCGCAGGCTGTACCGGCTGCTGCGAAGGCTGCACCGGCTGCTGCGGAGGCTGCACCGGCTGCTGCGGAGGCTGCACGGGTCTTTCATTCAGAACAGGCTGCCCCGCTCCTGCCGGCGCCTGTACCGCGGGCGGCACGTTCTCACCGCACTGCGGGCAGACAGCCGCATCCGGCGTCAGATTCAGTCCGCACCGCGGACACACGCGGTTCAGGGGCCGCTGCTTTATGACAAAAGTGTTCATGAATCATTCTCCTTTCACCGCAGATCTTCCCGATCTGCCTGCGCCGGCGGCTTCATCCCGCGAAATCGTGCGCCTGCCGCTCGCCGCTGTATTTCACATAGGCGTCCGCATATCCCGCAGCCTGTACGCCGGGCAATGCCGCGTCCGCCTCTTCCCCGGTCGCATAACAGCCGGCTGTGACGACGTACCAGGGCTCCGTATTCAGGTTGCTCCAGTCCGTGGTGTAAAACACCGCCGCTCCCGCGTACCCCTGCGACTGCAGCTGACTCACCATAGCACGGCATTCGTCCGGATCATGCGACCCCAGGACCCAAATGCCGTAGAACGGCTGCGACGCGGCAGCATCCGAGGCGTCCGGGGCGGCAGTCTCGCCGGAGGAGCCTGCATTCCCCGGTCCGGCGGTCCCGTCCGGATCGCTGCCGGTCACCAGAGAAAGATCAAATTCCGGGTTCGTCACATATGCTCCCGCATCCGCGATATCGCACAGATATATATAATCCCGGTCGGCCCACCATCCGTCCGGATAGTTCACCGTAATCCGGTCGTTCCGCAGGCTGAATGTATCGACCTGGTCGCTGCCGTTCCCGAACGGTTCGGTCGCGGTCATCGCGTCCCCGTCCGCGATATCCCAGGCAAAAGAGCGCATCCCGAAATCTCCCGCGGCGGTCTCATAAAGATACCATCCCGTGACGGTCTGACCATCCGCGTTCAGGACCGCGAAGATCTCGCCGGCGGGATCCCCGTCCAGCGCATAGATGCCGGGCCAGACAGCCGCGGTGCGGGCGCCCGCCTCTGCCGTGCCGCTCCCGGTCGTACCTTTTCCGGAATCCTGCGGATCCGCTGCGCGATCCGCGCTGTCCCCGGTGACCTCCGTATCGGAAGCTCTGCCCCGCGATACCGCCTCGCGGATCAGGCCGATCCCGCAGCCTGCGGTTCCGACGCATAAAACCGTGATCAGAGCGGCAGCCGCGAGCCGAATTCCTTTTTTCATGATGTCATACCTCCATTGCCGTTCATCCCGGGCGGCGCAGTCTACAGATCGGCCGCGCCCAGCTCCGTGTAGATCATTCCGTGCTTTCCCTGCGTCGAGCACATCAGCGAAATGCGCTCCGCACGCATGGCCGCGCGCGGCACCCGGATCTCTCCGGGCCTGAAATACCGCCCGGTCACCGCCCTGCGGATCAATGTCACGTGCGGCGAGAACTTTTTCCTGTCGTAAGGGATCCCCGCTTCCGCCAGTGCGTGCCGAAGCCTGCGCACCAGCGCCTTCAGCGCCGCGTTCTCCGCGAGCCCGGCCCACCAGAGATCCCCGAAGGCGCCGACACCGTCGAGTTTCAGGGCGATGGGGCCGCAGTCATCCTCGCAGCCCTCTTCCGGCGCCGCGGCATCCGATCCGCACGCGGTACCGACGCCGACTGCGGCGTCCATGGCCTCGAGCACACGTTCCGGGTCCGAATACTCCCCGATGAACGCCAGGGTCAGATGCAGGTTTTCCGAACGCGTGTAGTTTCCCCGTACGCCCTGCTGCCGGAAAGCCTCCTGCGCGGCAATGAGCGCGTTCTTCATTTCCCTGTCAAACTGTATCGCGATAAACAGTCTCATACGTCACAGCATCGCTCCGTGATACTCACGTTCCGGCATCGTTTCGAAATCGTAGGTCTCCAGCTCTTCCAGACGGATGTTCGCCCGGCAGCCGCAGTGCATCATGATATTCGCGTCCGCGTCCGGGACCGCGTGGACCAGCACGGCCGGTTTCCCGAGCGCGCAGGCATAGCCGCACTCCCAGGCGGTGCCGCTGTCGCTGTAATTCCCGTAATACATGACCGCCATGGCGTCCGCCTCCGAAATGGCGGCGCGGTCCATCTCGAAGATCTTCCGCGCCCAGGCGGAAGAACCGGACTCCTCGTCCCGGACCTCATGGCGCATGGGGCTGAACACGTCGAACCCGCGCCCGGCCAGCACCCGCTCTGCGTACTCAATGTTTTTTATTTCCGTGTCGTTAAAAAAAGGACCCGCGAGATAGATCTTCATGCCGGTTTCTCCTGTCGATCTGATTATACTACCTGCCCGTCCGCTCCGCCAGAAGCCTCCCGCTCACATGCCGGAACGCCAGCGCGAAGGTCACTCCCTTCGCGATCGAAGTGACCGCCAGTGCGGTCCAGACGCCGCTCAGGCCGAGCGCGGTGCCCGAGAGCGCCGCGGCCAGGGGGATACGGGCGGCGGTCAGCGTGATGCTGATCAGGCTGCACAGCCGGGTCCTTCCGAGTCCGGACAATGCTCCCGTCGTCATGATCTCCACACACATCAGAGCTTCGGAGAGTCCCACGATCCGGAAATACGGGACCGCCGTCAAAAGCGCGTCCGCCTCATGGAAGAAGATCCCGCCGATCCGCGCCGGGAAGAGCTCCATCAGCAGCGTGATGAACAGACCCCAGCAGAAGATCGCGAGGAACGCGATCCGGTATCCCCGCCGGATCCGGTCCGGCTTTCCGGCGCCGTAATTCTGTGCACAAAACGCGTTCATCGACGAAGAAAAACCGTCCGCGATGTTCCAGGAGACCGACTCCACATTGCCCCCGACGTTCTGAACGGCGACCGCAGCCGCGCCGAACACGGCGATCCTGCGGGTCAGTGTCATCGAGATCAGGCAGTACGCCATGCTCTGCAGGCTCGCGGGGACCCCGATATGAACGATATGGCGGTAAAACGACTTTCCCGCAGGGTGCAGCAGGCGAAGGCCGGAAAGCACGTTCGCACTGTCCCTGCGCGAGCGGAGCGCCATGATCAGTACGCTCAGGAACTGCGCCGTGACCGTCGCGCAGGCCGCACCGACGACCCCGAGCCGCGGGAAAGGCCCCACGCCGAGGATCAGCATCGGATCCAGGAACATGTTCACGGCCAGACCGATAAAATTCGCGAGAAGCGGTGTGCGCGAGTCGCCCTGCGCGGTGTAGATGCCGCCCAGAACGCCCGTCAGATAAGGGAGGATCACGCAGCCGGCCGTGATCTTCATGTAGCGGACCGCGGAAACCTCGGCTACCGCGTCATGCAGCCCGAACAGCGAGACCAGCCGCCCCGTAAAGCACACGAGGACGAACGCGTAGACCGCCGCGAGCAGGATCGCCAGATGGACCGCCCCGCGCGCGTACCGGACCGCAGCATCGCGGTCGCCGCGGCCGATCGACTGTCCGACCATGACCTGCCCGCCCATGCGCGCGGTCGCGCCGAAGCCCTGGGCGAGCCACATAAACATGCCGCCGACGCCGACGCCGGCCACCGCGCGGGAGCCCAGGAGACCGATCCACGCCATATCCGTTATGCTGTAGACGGTATTCAAAAAAGACGATACCATGATGGGCATCGCCAGTGTGATCAGCGTCCGCAGGATCGGACCTCCGACGAGATCCAGCCTGCGGCTTCCGAATACCGCTTTCTCCTTTTCCATCTGTTCCATCGTATGTCATCCGGCTCCGGCCGTCAAATAAAACCTCCGGCCGCGGCCCCGGCTCCCGGCTCCGCGGGTCCGGCCGCCCGCTCACGCGGAAGGATCCGCGAACTCGCAGGGCACGCCGGTCTGGCACAGTCCGCAGCCGTAGCGCGGCGCGAACCGGACCTTCATCTCTTCCTGGAATACCCAGCAGGTATGATGGTCTTTTCCGTTTTCCAGCGAGATCGCTCCGACGGGACACCTCCCGACGCAGGCGCCGCAGCGGATGCAGTAATCGTAGATGCCTTCATAAGGCCGCGGGTCCGGATCGATCTTTTCCGCGGTCAGGATACTCCCGAAGCGGCCCGCGATCCCCTTCGCGGTGATCAGGCCTTTCGAGAGCGCGAACGTGCCCAGGCCGCACACATAGGCCGCGTGGCGCTCGGACCAGCGGCTCCCGAACGTCTGTTCATCGATCTCCGGATAGCCGGTGATGCCGCGCCCTGCGGCCAAAGGCGCCCAGCGCGGGTCGGCCGAAGGCACACAGACCGCGGTCCCGTCAGCCGCGAGGCGGTCCTTCAGCCGGGCCACAAATGTGTTTAACGCGTTCTGCCCCTCGATGCGCCCGTGCAGCCAGGCCGGTGCGGGCAGATCCGTCATCGCCCTGTTCGCGGCGCGGATCGTCTCACTGAAAGGAAAAAACAGCGCAATGACGGTCTCCGCCGCGGGCATCCACTCCCGCGGGCTCATATGCCAGGGTCCGATAACACCTGTTATTTTATATTTTTCGAACAATTCATCGTCCGCCGAACCGAAACCGACCAGCGGCTCATCGAAGATCCGCACCCCGGCGAGCCCGGGTTCGAGCGCGGCTTCCGGGGTGATGACATTGCCCCAGTCCGTTTCATACAGTTCCCGGATCGTTTCACAGATTCCTTCTCGTCCTTTCACGGCTCCCCCTTCCCGCCGCCGTCCGTTTCGGGCGGTCAGTCAAAATAATACCCCATGACCTCCATCGCCAGCCGCATCCCGACCGGCAGGCTCGCGATCTCGACCCACTCTTCACGCGTGTGGCAGCCCTCCGCGGTCACGACACCGATGCAGCTCGCGGGGATGCCCGCAGACAGCGGGATGTTGCAGTCCGTCGACGAGGACATGCGAAGCGGCTCGACTCCGACCGCGCGCACCGCGTCCTCCATCCGCGCGATCAGCTCCTCGTGGCGCGCCGGATCGACCTCGCCCGTGCAGGGGCGCTCACCGACCCGTTCGACCTCGACCTCCACGCCCATCGCGCGGTACGCGTCGAAGATCTCCGCGAACGCGTTCTCCATCATCCGCAGACACTCGCGGTCGTCCGAGCGGTACTCGCAGAGCATGGACGCTTCCTGTGCGATCGTGTTCACGGAAGTGCCGCCTTCGACCGTCCCGACATTGTACGTCGTCTTCGTCCCTTCTTTATCGGGGACCCGGATCTGATAGATGCTGTCAATGATCCCGGCCAGATACCGGATCGCGTTCCGGTTCCCGAAGGCTCCGTAGGAATGGCCGCCCTCGGTGCGCACGGTCACGCGGTACCGGTGCGAACCGACCGCGTTCGCCACGACGTGGCGCAGGCTCGGCCCGTCGAATGAGATGTGTTCGCGCATCCGCGCGCCGTAGGTCCGCACGATCTCTCGGATGCCTTTCAGGTTTCCGAGGCCCTCTTCGCAGGAGTTCGCGATAAAGAGCATCCCGCAGTGCGCAGGGATCTTCCGCTGCACGAAATACCGCGCGGCCATCATCAGGACCGCGAGGTTCGCGGTGTCGTCACAGACGCCCGGGCAGTAAAACCGCTCCGCATCCTCGCGGAACGGCAGCGGTTCCGTGTCCGGGAAGACCACGTCCGTGTGCGCGGAGAACGCGACGATATCCCGGTCCCCGGCCTGCTCCGGGCCGGGTGCTTCCGGGCTGCGGGCAGCCGGAACGCCGTACGCGGCGATGACATTGAGCGCTTCATCCGTGTGCACGTCCTCGAAGCCGTTCGCGCGGAACCACTTTTCGCAGAACTCCGCGCGCAGCTCCTCATGATGCGAAGGCGCCGGAATCACGGCCAGTTCGCGGATGAGCTGCTTCAGCTCCTCCAGGTTTTCCTCGATGTAAGCGGTCATCTCATCGTTCAGATACATGGTCAGTCTCCTCCGCTCTGCCATTCCTTCACCGTGCGGATCTCGCGTATGTATCCTTCGTCGTCATTGGGCGTTTCCAGAATGAACGGCCGCCCCGCGAGCGCCGGGTGCAGCGCGATCCGCTTCATCGCCTCCGCGCCGATGTGACCCTCACCCAGCTTTTCGTGACGGTCCTTATGCGAACCGCGGTCGTTCTTCGAGTCATTAAAATGCACGGCGCGCAGCCGGTCCAGTCCGATCACCTCGTCGAAATGCCGGAGCACCCCGTCGAGATCGCCGGCGATGTCGTACCCGGCGTCCCAGGTGTGGCAGGTGTCGAAGCACACGCCGATCTTCGCGCGCAGCCCCTCGTCGACCCGGTCGATGATCTCCCGCAGTTCCTCGAAACTGCCGCCGATCTCCGAGCCCTTCCCTGCCATGGTCTCCAGCAGGACCGTTGTGGTCATATCCGGACGCAGCGTGCGGTTCAGGGCGTCCGCGATCTGGGCAATGCCTGCCCCCGCGCCCTGCCCGGTGTGCGAGCCCGGGTGGAAATTGTACAGCTGTCCCGGAAACAGCTCCATGCGCTCCAGGTCCTTCGAAAACATGTCCAGACCGTTCGCACGGGTCTCCTCTTTCGCGGAGCACAGGTTCATCGTGTAGCTTCCGTGCGCGACCAGCGGACCGAAACCCTCGCTGCGCACATGTGCCATCAACGCCCCGGCATCCGCAGGATCGGCGGGTCTCGTCTTTCCGCCGCGCGGGTTCCGTGTGAACCAGGCGAACGTATTTCCTCCGAAACTGCTCATGGTGCGGCCCATGGCTTCATAGCCGTCCGTGACGGAGAGATGGCAGCCGATGAAGATCATCCTTTTTCCTCCAATGTCCGCGCGAACGCGTCGATTGCGGCATCCGTCGCATCAGACCGTTTGGTCATCGGGTCGATGAAGACCGCCTCCGCCTCGAACGCATCGATCCCTAGGAACTCTTTCAGCTGCGCCAGGGCCTTCGGGGCTCCCCCGCCGCTCTGGCAGGCAAACGCAGCGATCCGTTTTCCTTTCAGACCGCTCCCCTGCTCCGCGATGAAGGTGCGCAGCGGGGGCGTAAACCGCGAAGCCCAGACCGGAAAGCCGAACACGATGCGCTCGTACGACGCGAGGTCCGCCTCATAGGGTTCCAGCGCGGGTCTCTCCGCCATGACGGCGCTCTTTCCGCCCCAGAGAAACTTCGCGAAGCCTTTGTCCGCGTAGGCCTTCTTCGGAACCAGCCGCAGAAGATCCGCCCCCGCGGCTGCGGCGATCCGCCGGGCCGCGTAATCGGTATCTCCTTCCAGCGAGAAATAAACGATCAGCGTGCGCGGGCCAAATGCCTTATCTCCCTTGATCGAAGCGAACTTTTCACAATCCGGCAGCTCCGGGCAGTCCCGGCAGGTCTGCACCTGTTTTTCCAGCGCGCACTGTCTGACCGGGCAGAGCGACTCGCAGAACACGGTCTTCTTCCCGTCGATCCGGCAGCCGTCGCAGTTGATCATCTCCGGCGTAATCGCGACTCCGTTCAGCTCCGACCAGTGTGCGGCGACCTTCGCGCGCAGGGCATCGTCGTCACGGACCGTGGCGAGACGGGCTTCGCAGGTCTCGCAGTCGAGTCCGCAGTATGCGATATAGGTGTTCATGAGGGACCTCCGTTCGTTTTGATCTCCTCGTTATTATATCGTACATCGCGTACAATGCCTACAGCATACCGGGCATTGCCCGTTCCACGCTCCGTAGGTAGCCGCCCCGCCCCGCATGTGATAGTCTGGGAACAGAAGGAGGCAAAACATGGACAGATACGTTACCGGCGCGGTCATCCGCAGCCTGCGGGAAAGAAATCACCTGACCCAGGATGAACTGGCGTCGAAGATCCACGTCAGCGGAAAAGCCGTGAGCAAATGGGAGACCGGCCAGGGCTTCCCGGACGTCAGTCTGCTCGAACCGCTCGCAGAAGCGCTTCACATCTCAGTGATCGAGCTGCTCTCAGGCGCGGATGTCCGAAACCGGAACCGGGCCGCGAACATGCTGCGGAGCCGCTTCTATGTCTGCCCGGTCTGCGGCAATGTCATCCAGGCAGCCGGCGAGACCGTGGTCAGCTGCTGCGGCATCACGCTGCCGCCGCTGGAACCGGAAGACCCGGACGACGCGCACGCGATCCGCGCGGAGATCGTCGAGGACGAGTACTACGTCACGGTCGATCACCCGATGACGAAAGATCACTATATTTCATTTCTCGCGGCATTGTCCGACCAGCAGATTCAGTTCGTAAAACTGTACCCGGAAGGGCCCGCCGAAGCGCGGTTTAAGATGAACCGCGTGAAGATCCTGTACGCGTACTGCAACCGGCACGGACTGTTTCAGATGAAAGCGATAAAAGACCGGAAAAGAAAAACAGCCGGAGGATGAACCTCCGGCTGTTTTCATTTAATGCTGTGGGTCCTGCGGGATCGTGCATCGCCCGCAGACTGTCAGCTTTACAGATTCGCGTAACGATACAGGAACGACATGATTGCGAGGCGGTTGCAGGTGTTCCAGGGCCGGAACGTTCCGTCATCCCAACCGGTCGTGATCTGGTTCACCGCCGCCCAGATGATCGCCTGATCGAACTCGTCTTTGCCGGTCATGTCCTGGAACCTCATCAATACAGTCGTTCCGGGCTTGCCCGCATATCTCCACAGGAACGTCACGATCGACGCACGGTTGCAGGTAGCCCAGGGATGGAAGCCGCCGTCAGCGTAGCCGGTCGTGATGCCGTTCTCCACGGCCCAGATGATCGCGGGAGCGAACTGATTATCCAGATCCACGTCATTGAACGGATTTCCTCCTGCCGGGGCCGCCACAGGGGGCTCTCCTGCCAGACGGTACAGGAACGCCATGACCGCCGCGCGGTTGCAGCCCCTCATAGGCCCGAACGTACCGTCCGCATAACCGGTCGTGAGTCTCATGTCCGCGCCCCAGTAGATCGGATCGTAATAGAACTGGGTCGGATCCATTACGTCGCGGAAGCGGGTCTGGATACAGCAGGTTTCCTCACTTTCGCCACTGACGATCGCCCTGCCGTAGGAATTCGCGGAGACCTGACCGTGTCCGCTCGCACTTACGATATCCGGTCCCATGCTTACCACATTTTCGGAATGCTGAAACATATCGGAAAGATCCACGGTGTCACCGATCGGGATCTCACGATATCGATCGAAGAACAGATGGACGGAGCCGCCATGCACATGCATAGAGACAGGCAGGCGCCAGTTCTCGCCGTCACGGATCAGACCGGGGCAGTTTTCCACATACTGGTTCGTCGAATCCGGATAATAAG
>JAEEGL014586070.1_pt1 | contig 10544 bp, 7 predicted proteins | sample 9134231 | NCBI WGS metagenome assembly JAEEGL01 (sample SAMN16246548, study PRJNA631951) | gut metagenome | biome: gut microbiome; feature: rumen; material: fiber-attached | host: Bos | place: Iran: Karaj | collected 2018-10
AAGGAACGTTTAGACATCGTCGGTCCAGACGACGCCGATGGTAGGCCCATGGTAAACGTTACACCAGGTAACATAGAAGCGGCCGTCGATCTCCGCAACGCGCGGGTCATAGCCATAGACCCATTCCGCGACCTCGGGGATGTCGCAGGAAAACTTGATGGTCTCCGGCTTGATTTCCCACTGGATGCCGTCCTTGGAGAACCCCGCGTGCAGGGTCATCCTGCGGTTCTTGTCATCGCAGCGGAACACGCCGGCGAACCCGCCCTTGAACGGGACTACCGCGCTGTTGAAAATGCTGTTGCTGTCCGGGAGTAAGTCTCTCGGGATCACGGGGTTCTTGCTATAACGCCACAGGACGTCCTGGCATCCTGCCGGTCTTTCTTCCCAGGGCATGCCCGGGAGGGGATTTCCAATAATCTTCATAGTTTATTCTTGACTGAATGAATAGGGTTTGTCTTCTTTTTCCGTGCCGCGGTCCATGGCGGGTTTCGTGTCCATCCCGAACTGCAGCCTGGCGCCCTGCACCAGGTCGCCGTATTCCACGTAGTTGTGCGTCCAGTTTTTGCCGTTGAGCTTCAGGGACTGCACATAGAAAGCCTCGGCACTGTTGTCCGGAGCGTTGATTTCGAAGCGCTTGCCGTCCGGGCGCGCCACGACCGCTTTCCTAAATAACGGCGTTCCCAGTGCATATTGCGTACTGGCGGGGCATACCGGATAGAAGCCCAGGGCGGAGAAGACGTACCAGGCCGATGTCTGGCCATTGTCCTCGTCGCCGCAGTAGCCGTCGGGCGTGGCGCGGTACAGGCGGTCCATCGTCTCGCGGATATGCTGCTGGCCCTTCCAGGGCTGCCCGGCCCAGTCATAGAGGTACAGCATATGCTGGGCAGGCTGGTTTCCGTGGGCGTAATTGCCCATGTCGGCCACCTGCATCTCGGCGATTTCGTGGATGCGGAAGCCGTAGTAACTGTCGTCATAGACGGGCGGGACCACGAAGACGGAATCCAGCATCTGCACGAAAGAGGACTCGCCGCCCATGGCGTCCACCAGGCCCTGGACATCGTGGAAGACGGACCAGGTGTAGTGCCAGGCGTTTCCTTCCGTGAAGGCGCCGCCCCACTGGTAAGGGCTGAACGGGGTTTGGAAGGATCCGTCGGCATTGCGGCCGCGCATCAGGTGCGTTTCAGGGTCGAAGACATTCTTCCAGTTATCCGCACGGGCCGCCCATTTTTCCTGTTCTTCCTGCGGCCTTCCAAGAACCTTCGCTAACTGGAGGATGCACCAATCGTCATAGGCATACTCCAAGGTACGTGCGGCACTTTCGTTGATACCGACATCGCAGGGAACATAGCCCAGCGAATTGTAGTACTCGTGCCCTAGCCGGCCGGTGGAACTGACCGTCGGATGTACGTGTTCCGTACCATACTGGATGCAGTCGTAAAGGACTTGTAAATCAGTAGTATTCACGCCCTTTACGACCGCATCGGCCACGACCGAGGCGGAGTTGTTGCCCACCATGCAGCCGCGGTGGCCCGGGGAGGCCCATTCCGGCAGGAACTCGTTCTCGCGGGCGACGCACGCATAGCCGGCCTGGATTTCCGCGTTGACATCGGGATATACGAGGTTCAGCAGCGGGAACAGGGCACGGAAGGTGTCCCAGAAGCCGCTGTCGGTGTACAGGTAGCCTTTCTCGACCTTTCCGTTGTAGGGGCTGTAGTGGACCGGCTGCCCGTCGGCGTCAATCTCATATAACTTCCTCGGAAACAAGACGGCACGGTACAGGCAGGAGTAGAAGGTGCGGTACTGGTCTTCGGTTCCGCCGCCGACGGCGATGCGACTCAGGATTCCGTTCCAGCGGTCCTTGGCGGCGGTACAGACTTCGTCGAAGGTCTTGCCGGCGACCTCGGCCAGGTTGCGCGTGGCCTGTTCGGCGGAGATGAAAGACGAAGCCACGCGGGCGTTGACCTGCTCTCCCCGGACGGTGGCGAATTTCACGACGGCGATGGAGTGTTCCCGCGGCCGGTCCTCGGGATACTCCAGCGCATCACCGTTGTAGATGTCGAAAGAGGTAATGTCCTTGTCGAAAACGACCGTGAACCAGTTCTTGAAATCTCCGGCTACGCCGCCGTGGTTGTTGGTACAGTAGCCTACGACCGTGCGTTTGTCGTTCAGGACTTTCACGTAGGAACCGCCTGCGTACGCGTCGATGACCACGCCGGAAGTCTCGCTGTCCGGGAAGGTGAACCGCATCACGGCGGCCCGTTCGGTCGGGGCGATTTCGGTGCGGATGTCGTGGTCGGCCAGGTAAACGCTGTAGTAATAAGGCTTTGCGACTTCGCTCAGGTGGGAGAAAACACTGGCCCTTTCATTCTCCCCGGGCTTGGAGGCATCCCGGACCGGCATCAGGGAGAAAGCGCCGTAGTCGTTGATCCACGGGGAGGGCTGGTGCGTCTGCTTGAAGCCGCGGATGTGATGTGCATCGTAGGTGTAGGCCCATCCGTCCCCGTTCCTGCCCGTCTGCGGGGTCCAGAAATTCATGCCCCAGGGCAAGGCGATGGCCGGATAGGTGTTGCCTGCGGACAGGGTAAAGTCCGACTGGGTGCCCACGAGGGTGGACACATAGTCCACGGGTTCGGTGACAAGGGTTTCGCGGACCGGAGCCGTGCAGGCGACGGCGAGGAAAACCAGGAGGAGCAGGGTCTTTTTCATCGGGGAAGGCTGTTGAGCAGTTCGACTTTTCCGTCGTTCACAAGCTTCAGGACGAGCTCGCCGAAGAGGGTGTTCGCCCAGGCGAACCAGGAGCGGGTGAAACGGCCGGCGTCATCCTTGTGGAAGGACTCGTGCATGAAGCCGGTACCGGCGTCGGTGTTCAGGAGCTGGATGAGGCAGGCGCGGATTTCTTCGTCATCCCGGGCCGTGAAGGCCTTCATCAGAATGGACATCGGCCAGATGTTCTCCGTGCCGATATGGGGCCCTCCGATGCCTTCGCCGGCCTGGCCCCGGAAGAAATAAGGGTTATCTTCGCTCCAGACGAACTTCCTGGTATTCAGGTAGATAGGGTCGTTGAACATCTCCGGATCCAGGTAGCCCAGGGAGAGGAGGGAAGGCACGTTGGCATCGTCCATGAGCTGGCGGGAGCCGAAACCGTCGACCTCGTAGGCGTAGATCTTCCCGTAGACCGGGTGCTCCACGATGGCATGCTGCCGCAGGGCGGCGGACACTTCGTCGGCGAGGGCGAGGCACTCCAGGGCCATCGCATTCTCCCCGTTGACGGTGGAAAGGATTTCGGCCATCTTCTGCAAGGTCGTGACGGCCATGAAGTTGGAGGGGATGAGGAACTCGAAGGTCGTGGCGTCGTCGGAGGGACGGAAGGCCGATGCGATGAGGCCGACGGGCTTCACCGGATTGCCCCGGCCAACCACGCACTTGGTGTCCAGCTGGCGGTCGGTCTTGCGCAGGAAGGTATAGCTGCCATGGCCCTCCTTCCGTTGCTGCTCCTTGAAGGTGGCGAGTATGGTCTTTGCCGTTTTCAGCCACAAGTCGCCGAAAACGGACGTGTCGCCGGTTTTCTTCCAGTAGGCGTAGGCCAGCCTTACCGGATAGCAGTGCGAATCAATCTCCCACTTGCGCTCGAACACGTACGGACTGGTTTTCGGAAGGTCGGAGTCATCGGCAGGTCCGATGGGTTCCACGTTGAAGGCATTGGCATACGGGTCTATGAGGATACACTTGAACTGGCGGTTGATGACGCCCGCGATCATCTTGCGGAGGGACTCGTCTTCATGGACAAAGGCGAGGTAGGGCCAGACCTGGGCGCCGGAATCACGGAGCCACATGGCCGGGATATCCCCGGTGTAGACATAGGTGTCGGGCTGGCCGTTCTCATCTTCGGAATAATGGACGGTGGTGTCCAGGGTGTTCGGGAAGCATTTCCGGAACATTTCCGCCAGCTTGGGATGGGTGATTTGGGATACGGTGGCCTCGATGGCGGCGTCGACGGCAGGGGAGACGAAGGCGCGCTCCTCCACGGGAGGACGGTCCGTGTACGGTTTCGAGGCGTTCTCCTGGGGCGGGTTGCCGCAGGCGGCCAGCAGAAGGAGGGGGAGGATCCGGATCAGTTTCATGTCGTAACGTGTCATTCCCATTCTACGAGGTTCCGGTCCAGCCGGATGCGTTTCGGCTTTCCGGCCTTGCCGGACAGGGTATAGGCATGCAGCCGGTCCGGTGGGAAATACCGGGAGAGGGCTGCGGAGAGGTTCGAGGCTTTCTCGTGGATGGAATTGTCTTTCGGGTCGATGAGCCGGTCGATGCTGCGCGCCATCTCCTCCCGGTCGCCCCTTCCGGAAACGCCCATGTACAGGTCCATCAGTTCGTTGCGGTAATCGCGCAGGTCCGTGAAACGGATGCCCTCGGGATGGCGGAGAAACAGCAGGAAGACGGTTTTGAGGAGGGGGCGCAGCCGGATTTCCGTATCAAACCTTTCCGGGAGGAGGATGCGGAAATCCCGGGTGATGCGGATCCGCTCGGCCCCGTCCGGCTGGAGCCGCCGGAGCCGCTCCTGCAGCAGTACCATCGCTTCCAGCAGGGCGGCGGCATCCATCTCGTCCACCCGCTCGGCCAGATAGTCCACGGCCGGGTCCTCGAGGACCCCGCCGCCATCCAGCAGGTACTGGAGCGAGAGATATGCCTCTGCACCGATCATCCTAGTGCGAAGATACGCATTTTATCCTGTCTTTGGTGAAAAAAGTCTGCAAGCCTTGCAGGAATTCCGACATTGCAAGGCTTGCAATCTTCTGGCCGTCTCCGTTCTGCTCCCGAACTTTGCAAAAAAGACGGAAATGATACAGTTCAAACCTTATCCCCCGATCGGGAGCAGTTCAGAAACAGCGTGGATGGCGCGCGTCCGGGAAGCGGTGCAGCAAGATATGTTTTGGGCCGTGCAGGAGAAAGTGCACGGAGTCCAGGCCTCTTTCCTATGTGACGACCTGGATGTCCGGATGGCCCGGCGGACGGCCATCCTGGATCTTTTGGACCCCTTTTATGGCTATCAGGAGGTCCTCGACAGGTATAGCGGGCACATCTATCACATTTTCAACCTGGTCCGGCTGGCCTGTCCGTCCATGACTTCCATCGCCGTTTACGGGGAACTCTTCGGCGGGGCCTATCCGCATCCGGACGTTCCGGCGCGCCCTCGGACAAAGCCGGTCCAAAAGGGCATCTGGTACAGCCCTGGGGTGGATTTCTATGCTTTCGACCTGTATGTCTTCACCCGGGAGGGTGGATTCTTCCTTCCCGTGAAGGAGGCGGACTACTTGTTCTCTACCGCCGGGCTCCTGTATGCCCGGACCCTGTTCACCGGTACGCTGGACGACTGTCTGGACTACCCCAGTGTTTTTCCGGCCACCCTCCCTTCCGAGCTCGGCCTCCCGTCCATCAAGGAAAACTATTGCGAAGGCATTGTCCTGAAGCCTCTTGTACCTGTCACCCTTCCTGATGGTACTCGCGTCGCGGTGAAAAAGATAAACCCGGCGTTCTGATGCTTATTGCCACCGGATCGTCCTGGCATTCATCAGGGCGTCGTGGGAGAGCCGGTATTGGGAGACCTTGCGTCCATCGATACGGGCGATGGTTCCCTTGGCGGGACGGGCCTTCGCGGACTTTTCCACCGTGAGGGTCTTGCCACCGGAAAGGTCGATTTCCACCCGGTCGAAGACCGGCAGGGTAAGGGTGTAGGAAGGGTCGCCCGGACAGTCGGGATAGAAGCCCACCATCGAGAAGACGGCCCAGGCCGACATCGTACCGGTGTCGTCGTTGCCGGGGATGCCGTTCGGTGCGTTGTGATAGTGCTTGGCCAGGAGGTCGTGGACCGTGCTCCAGGTACGCCAGGCTTCCCCCTTTACGCGGCTGTAGAGGTACGGGTAAGCAATGTCCGGTTCGTTGGCAGGGTCGTAAAGACCGTCGCCGAATACCCGGTTCAGGCTTTTCACGAAGGCCTTGGAACCGCCTGCGAGGCGGATGAGGCCGTCCACGTCATGCGGCACGTAGAAAGTGTAGTTCCAGGCGCTTCCTTCGTGGAATCCGGGCACGTTCTCGAAGTTCTCGCCCTGGCGCGGGTTGAAGGGCGTCAGGAAGGAACCGTCCTTCTGGAGCGGACGCAGGCAGCCGGATTCCCGGGACCAGTAGTTCTTGTAACCCAGGGAACGCTGCCTGTACTTGGCGGCATCGTCAGGATGCCCCAGGGCCGTGGCTAGGCGAGCCAACGCAGCATCGGCCATATAATACTCCAGGGCATGTGACACGGAGTTGTCGCCGGAGAAATCCTGGGCGAACCACCCAAGGGGAATATATCCGCGTTCGATGTAAGGATCCACGTCGGGCCGCATCCGGTTCTCCGGACCCGGCGTGTCGGCGGATTTGAGAAAAGCCTCGTAGGCGGTTGCGATGTCAAAGTCCGTCAAACCCTTCAGGTAGGTGTCCGCCAGCATCGGGATGGCCGGATCGCCTTCCATCGTAAAGGTCTCACGGCCATAGAGTTCCCATTTGGGCATCCAGCCCCATTCGCGGTACATGCTCACGACGGAGCGGGCCATGTCGATCTGCTTTTCAGGGTAGAGGAGCGTAAGGAGCTGGTGGAGATTCCGGCAGGTGTCCCACAGGGAGAACACGGTATAGCGGTGCTGTCCTTCGGGGACACGGCCTACGCCGCGGGCGCGGAGCTTCAGCTGCGCCTGCCCGTTGCGTCCGGTGGCAATCTTATAACTGTTTACGGCGGCCGGATTGCCGAATTCCATCAGCGGGTACTCGCCGTTCACGTCTTCCAGGATGTTGGGGTGGATGAGCGTATGGTACAGGGCGGTATAGAAAACCGTCTTCTGTTCCTCGGTTCCGCCGGTCACGCGGATCCGGCCGAGATGGTCCTTCCAGCTCTTCTCTGCGGCTGCAGCGACGGCGTCGAAGTTGAAACCGGCCTGCTCTTTTTCCAGGTTCTCCCGTGCGTTGTCGATGCTTACGAACGAAACGCCTACCTGTACCATTATCTGCTCGCCCTCGGCGAGATGCTCGTACCGGAACCAATAGCCAATGTCGTCACCGGACAGTTCCCGGGCATAGGTCTCATAGAGCTTGTAACGTCCTGCATCAGCATCCCAGGCGGCTTCGGCCGTCATCGGACGTTGCTTCTTCCAATAGCCGCTCCGGTCCGGTGCCTTGCTCACGCGCAGGACGAAATACATCGGAAACACGGCTTCCCGGTTGTAGCAGAAGGTCCCCATCAGCTTCGAGCCTTCGATCTCCCGGTCGGAGACCCGGCGGACGGTGGCCCCGGATTCGTTGGTCAGGCCTTCCCCTAGGTTCACGAGAATGTTGCCGGCTCCGGCGGGGAAGGTGTACCGTTCGAGTGAGGTACGGGTCGTGGCAGTCACCTCTGTCAGGATGCCTGTGGCAAGCCGGTTGGAATAGTATCCCGGGTGGGCCTTTTCCTCTTCATACTCAGAACCATACGCGTGATAGTCGACTTCCAGTAGCCCGGCCGTGGGCATGGTCAGGAGTGACCCCAGTTCCGGGCAGCCAACTCCGGACAGGTTCACGTGGGCATAGCCCGTGAAGTAGCTGTTTTCCGCCACATACGGCGTGGACCACCAGCGGCTGTCCTTGTCCCAGGTGTTGAGACTGGAGCCCATCACGTTGAAGGGGCTCACGCTCATCAGCCCGTTCGGCGTCACGGCACCGGGATTGCACGCGCCGAAGTTGGTCGTGCCTATGAATGGGTTCACATATTCGGTCTGGGCGGCGAGCGGCAGGGCCAGGAGCGCTGCGCTCACGAGGGTCAGGATCTTGCGCATGGAATGAATAGCTATGGTGTCTCAAAAATACGAAAAAGCCCTGGAATAACAAAGCAGGAGGCCCTGTAAGGGGTCTCCTGCCTCGAAAAGGGGAATTAGGCGTCCTACTTGATGCAGATGCCTTCCATGCCGGCGTCGCCCAGGGTCTTCCAGGCGGCCGCAGCGGCGTCACCGTTGTCCTTGCGGTTGTCATTGCCATCCCAGCAGTCGGTGAAGTCGAGGCCGAGAGCCTCATTCTTCAGGACCGTATTGGCGATGTACTTGTCCTCCTTGCCGTCGAAGACCCAGTTGGCCTCGAGGCCTTCGGCCTTGTCGGCGGGCACTTCGCACAGGGTAGCGGCGATGTCCTCCACGCCAAGGGCACGGCTCCAGATACGGGCGTAGGCGATGTAGCCGTTGAAGGCCTGGGAGCGCGGCCACATGCTGCCGTCGTCCCAAGTCATGGACAGGTCGAAACGTCCGAGCTTCCAGGAACCGACGCGCGGAGTGGCGGTGTAGGAAGTGACGAGTTCCTCGTCATCATAGATGGAGACGGTGGTACCGTCGCTGACGATGGTGAGGGTCACCCACTCACCGGTCGGCCAGACATACGGCTGTCCGTCCTTGCCGATCTGCTTCTGGCCCACGCCGAGGAAGTCGGCGTTCAGGCACAGCTGGCCGTCGGCATCACCGTCGTTGGAGAAGCGGAGGAGGAGGGCGTTGGACTCATCGTACTGGGCGATTTCGCTGAGACGGTTGCAGTAGAGGGTGTAACCGCCTTCTCCCTTGTCTTGGAACTTGTGGTTGTTCCACTTGTTGGACCAGAACTTCCACTGGAAGGTGATGGCGGAAGGATTGAGTTCCGGACCGTCCTGCCAACGGAAAGTGGAGTTGACCTGGTAGTTGGACATGTCGAAGACCTTGTCCCAACCGGCCGGGGTGTACGGCTCCAGTTCGGGAGCGGGCTCGCCTTCACCGGCCTTCTGGGCGATGGTGATGGTCTGGAGGGCCTCCTCGGTGCCGGCGCGGACGATCTTCACTTCACCGGTACGGATTTCCTCGGTGGGGTTGTCGTCGACCTTGAGGACGATGGTGTAGTTCTGGGCGCGGGTCTCCACGAAGTGGATCCAGTCCACCTGCGGCTTCACCTCGAAAGCGAGGTTGGAGACGGCGTGGGCTTCCACGACGGCGTCCTTCGCCTCGGCGATGTACTCGATGCTCTCGTCCGTGATCTCGAAGGTGTCGGGCTCGGCTTCACCGCCGAAGGTGAGCTTGACGATGGAGGTCAGGCCGACCTGGGAGTCGGCATAGGCCAGGGCGGAACCCTTGACGACGGCGAGCGGGGTGACGGTGATCTTTTCGGCGTCGACCGTAGCGTCATAGTTGGCGTCGGTGAACACGTCCACGACGGTATTCGCGGTCTTGTTCTCCACGGTGTAGGGAATCTCGAACGGATTGGTGCTGGTCACGGCATACTGGGTCTTCGCGATGACGAGCTTGAAGGCCTTCGCGAAGGGAATCTCGATGGTACTGTTGTCGTCCAGGGTGAGGACCACAGCCTTGTCGGTGACCTTGATATCCTTGAAGATGGCATCGCCGAGGCCGCCGCCCATGGCGCCGACATCGGTCTTCTTGCCATCCACGGTGACGAACAGGTGACCGTTCTCCACGGAGAAGGACGGGGTCTGGCCCACAGGGAGATCCTTGCCGTCGACCTGGATGATCTGGCCGTTCAGCGCCCAGCAGAGAACGCCGGCGGCATTGCGGACGACGGAGAGGTTGGTCTCGGCGCCGGCACCGGAAATCTGGAAGGTGACCACCTTGCCGGTGGTGTAGGTGACGGTGATGCCCACCACCTTGCCGTCTTCGACGAGTTCTTCGACCTTCTGGACGAACATCCCGTCAGCCGTCGCGCTCTGGATGGCCAGCATGTTGGCTTCCAGGTTGCCTACCTTGGTCTCGAGCGTGGTGACCCGGTTGCGGAGTTCGGAGTCATCGTACTCGCGGGCGCATCCCACGAGGAGGAGACCCATTGCAAAAGCTGCAAGTAATTTTTTCATTGGATTATTGTTTAGATATTATTGTGCACACTTGTTCTTTTCGTCCTTCACCCAGACGATGGAGGCCCCGGCTTCGGGGGTGGTGACGTAGTTGTTCTCGTCCTTCTGGCGCTCGGAGGTGTCCCAGTCCATGTCGTTGCCGGCCACGGAATCGTGGAACACATGGCCTTCGCCTTCGTTCATCTTCCAGTAGCCCACGAGACCCTCGGACTTGGGATCCACGGAGCACTGGGTGGAGGCGATGTCGCTGGCGCTGCGGGCGATGTTCCAGATACGCATCTCGGCCATACGGCCGGTGTAGCTCTGGGCGGAACCGTAGCCGCCCCAGGACATGCCGATCTCGAAGCGGTTCAGGTGGAATCCCTGGTTGCCGGAGACGGAGTTCTCGGACGGGGTGTCTTTTTCACCGTTGATGTAGACGCTCATGTTGGAGCCGTCCCAGACGATGGAAATCATGTACCACTGGTTCTGTTCGAAGGTACCGGTGGCCGGGTCGCCGGTGGCACCGGTGACGTAACGGCCGCTCGGGGCCACGATGTCCAGGGTCTTCCAGGGCTTACCGTTTTCGTTGAACCGGAGCAGCACCTGGCCGCCGCCGTCCTCGTTCCAGCAGCAGAACCGGCACAGCTGGTCGTTGCCGCGGGACTTCATGTTGTACGGGTGGGCC
>JAEEGL014744345.1_pt1 | contig 10544 bp, 10 predicted proteins | sample 9134231 | NCBI WGS metagenome assembly JAEEGL01 (sample SAMN16246548, study PRJNA631951) | gut metagenome | biome: gut microbiome; feature: rumen; material: fiber-attached | host: Bos | place: Iran: Karaj | collected 2018-10
ATCCTCGTAAGAAAGATTCATATAGGTGCAGCCGCCGCATATACCAAAATGCGGACATAAAGGTTCGATCTCGTTGTCGGCATGCCTGATCACACCTAAAAGCGTCCCCTCTCCTTTGCCGTCATGTACCTTTTTAACCCTTACTTCCACGGTCTGCCCCGGCAGTACATTCTTTACAGTCACCGTATTATCCGCATCTATGCGCACGATTCCCTTGCCGGGATAATCCACTCTCTCAACTGTTCCTGTTACTGTCTCTCCTCGTTTCACTGTGATCTCCTGATAAAAAAGACCCTCCATTGATGATTTCTCCAATGGAGGGTGATTGTTGATAATATGTCGAATTTATAACGTCCGATCATAATTGTCCGCGCTCATAAATCCGTGATGGGAGCACTTAAACTCCTAATCTGTAGCCTCAGCTATCACTGTCTCTGTCTGTACCGGCTCGTCCTCTTCCCCGATATCGGTCTGCACTGAAACAGGTTCATCTTTTGCAGTCTTATGAGAGATCGATATGGTATCCTCATCCTCATCTTCAAAAAATTCGTCAAGATCATCATCATCGCCAAAGTCATCATCAAAATCATCATCATACTCCGGTCTGGTGAATCTGTATATCGCATATATGGCAGCACCGATAGCCACAGCCACCAGTACGGCAGTAAGTATAACAGCGACAACGCTTATCTTTTTCTCCTCTTCCTTGCTCTTTACTATCCCCTTCATAAGGGCCATAAGTTCATCTACTCTATCCATAGTCGTCTCCTTTACTCTGACTGCGAACTCATACGATAATATTAGCACATACTTACAGCTTTTTCAACTTGGCAAAAGCTGCATACATGATCTTTTGTCCCACGGCATCAAACTCTACCGTTACCTTATAATCACGCGGTTCCAGACTGATATTCTTCACAGTACCCTCACCGTATTTTGTATGTAATACCCTATCTCCGACATCATATCCGGGATGAGTGATCCCATTGCCTCCTGCTTTTACCGCAGAACCTGCCGATGCTACTGCTTTTGATATATACGGCTTTGTATCTTCCGGTGTGATCTTGGGCCGTATCGTTGCTTTCGGACGGGCTCTGAATGCATCGGATCTGTCCGCATAGCCTCCGTAAGGACTGCTCTTAAAAGCATTTCTCTCGTATGACCCTTCCTCATATCCATCCAGTCTCTGTCCGTCATATGTGAGTTGCCTGTTGCCTGCCGGCCTGTTATCCAGCAACTCCTCCGGGATCTCTTTTACGAATCTGCTCACTGCATTATACTGAGTCTCACCCCTGATCATACGCATCTTTGCACTGAGTATGGTCAGCTCGTCCTTAGCTCTTGTGATCCCCACATATGCCAGACGCCGCTCTTCTTCTATGGCAGTCGGATCCTCATCATATATCGAAGCCATCCCGGGGAATACTCCTTCCTCCGCTCCGGCTATATATACTCTCGAAAATTCCAATCCTTTGGCACCGTGAAGAGTCATGAGCAGTACTTTGTCCGCATCATCTTCAACACTGTCTATATCCGCCACCAGAGAAACTTCTGCAAGGAAATCAGTAAGCGTTCCTTCAGACTCCTCCTCATCATAGGCCTCAGCCTTGGAGATCAGTTCATTGATATTCTCTATTCTGTCTTCAGCATCTTCCTCATCCGATTCTTCGAGCTCTTTTACATATCCGGTAGTCGATATCACACTTTCTATAAGCTGCCTTATACCGAACATATCCTCTTCACTTCTGAATACCCTTATCATATTGACGAAGGCTGTCAGTTTGGAAGCAGTCTTGCCCAGTCCCGGTATACGATCCGCCTCACACAGAGCTGCAAAAAAACTGAGCCCTTGGGATAATGCATAGTCTGATACCTTATTTACCGTAGTCTGGCCTATGCTCCTCTTGGGAACATTGATTATCCTCTTTACCGCCAGATCATCCGATGCATTTTCTATAGTTTTCAGATATGCCAATATATCCTTGATCTCACGTCTTGAATAGAAATTGACTCCGCCGACGATATTATAGGGTATACCTTCTCTTACAAATGCTTCCTCAAGCAATCTCGACTGTGCATTGGTACGATACAGTACGGCACAGTCTCCGTATCTGGTCTGACCCTTTCTGACTGCTCCTGCTATATCATCCGTGACAGCATCAGCCTCTTCGTATGCCGTGTCTACCTGTCTGAAATGTATTCTGCTTCCCTGTCCCTTATCTGTCCAGAGGCTCTTATCCTTACGCTCACTGTTATTGGCTATCACAGCATTGGCCGCATCAAGTATGTTCTGTGTTGATCTGTAGTTCTGCTCAAGTTTTACGACCTTTGCTTCAGGATATACCTTCTCAAAATCCAGTATATTGCTGATATTTGCTCCTCTGAACTTATATATGCTCTGATCGTCATCACCTACCACACAAAGATTGCGATACTTGGATGCCAAAAGACTTACCAGTTCAAACTGTGCCGTATTGGTATCCTGATACTCATCCACCATTATATATCTGAATCTTTCCTGATAGTTTTCCAACACCTGCGGAGCACGTCTGAACAGTTCCACCGTCTTAACTATCAAGTCATCAAAATCAAGGGCATTTGCTTTATGAAGAGCCTCCTCGTATTCTGCATACAGATTTCCTATCACTTCACCTCTGTAGTCGCTTCCACAGTTCTTTTTATATTCCTCGCAGGATATGAGTTCATCCTTGGCACTCGATATCGCAGAAAGAACCGCTCTTTCCTTGATATACTTATTATCTATGGACAATCTCTTAAACAGTTCCTTCATGACCGTTTTGGAATCATCCGTATCATATATCGTAAAGTTATTGTCATATCCGAGGATATCGATATGTCTGCGCAATATCCTCACGCACATTGAATGAAAAGTTGATACCCATATACTGTCGGCTCCCTGCCCTATGAGTGTATCCACACGGGTACGCATCTCCTCAGCAGCCTTGTTCGTAAACGTTATGGCCAGTATATTCCATGGATTGACCCCTTCTTTATCTATAAGATATGCTATCCTGTGCACAAGCACCCTTGTCTTACCGCTTCCGGCTCCTGCCAGTATAAGAAGCGGTCCGTCAGTTGCCATGACTGCTTCTTTTTGTCTCGGATTTAATGTATCTAAGTATCCCATAATGATCCTCCGTATGAGGTTTTGCCATAATAAAGACCACCTGAGTATTCAAGTGGTCTTATTGGATTAACATTGATTATTAGATTATGGCGTCTACTCAACCAAGCTGTGTGCCACAGTTAGAACAGAACTTTGCTCCATTAGTCGGTGTTCCACAGTTGGGACAGAACTTTGCACCTGCGGGTGCTGCTGTAGCCTGAGGTGCTGCATTGCCCATCATATTCTGAGCCATCTGCTGACCCATAGCCATGCCCATGGCCATACCCGCCATATCCGTTGCCATGCCGCCGCCGTTGCCGTTGCCATTGGCCATGGCATCTGCCATTGCCATCTGAGTATACTTGTTGGCATCTGTGACCATAGACTGTGCAGCTGCCTTTTCCTGCATCTTCTTAACTTCTTCAGGATATGAGAAGCTCTCTATGGTAAACTCTGTCACTGATATACCGATCTTGGCCATATCGGCATCCAGATCCGATCTTACACCCTCTGCTATGTCACGGGCATTGATCTGAAGATTGAACATATCCTTGCCTTCTCTGGCGATCCAGCTCATAAGGACCTGATCGAGATTGGCTATGATACGTTCCTTAACATCCTCAACGCTGTATGTATTCTTGATGCCTGCCACCTTATCGATGAGCACATCATGATCACCTATCTTGCAGCTGAAAGTACCGAAAGCTCTGATGGGCATACCACCGGGAAGACCCGGTGCCTGAAGATTGATGGCATTCTTAGTGCCCCACTTTACTGTATGCTCCTTGGTATTTATAAAGAGCACTTCAGCCTTGAACGGACTGTTAAAGCCAAACTTAAAGCTCTTAAGTGTCGTAAGGAAAGGAATGATCTCTGTCTCTATATCATACTCACCATCATCCTCAAATACGCCTTCTATAGCTCCGTTATGCAAAAATATGGCATCCTGACCCGGGCGAATTATAAGCTTTGATCCCTTTTTAATCTCATTATTGTCCCACTTCCAGAACAATACACCCTCTTTGTCCTCATGCCACTCCACTACGTTAAGTAACTGATTCTTAATAAAGCCCATAGTAACCTCCATGCCGAGCACTCTGTACGAGGCTCCCTGTCCTTGTTGTTTCCGATCCCTTAGGATCTCCATAATTATATAATAAATTGCCGGTACTGTCGACAGAATATAACGTCAAACATCCCGATCCTGTAACTGTCATTCAAGCATACGCTCTGCCTGCAGGCGAGAACTCTTACTTTTTTTCTTTGTCATTCTTGCCGTTATCAGACAGCCCGAGTTTCTTGCTGTAGCCGTCCACCATCTTTTCAATGAGCAGCTTTTTGATATACACATCCAGCACAAGAAGCGTGATAAACGAGAACATGGTAAGGATCTCTTCATCCTCTCCCTCGGCCTCAGGGAATATCTCACTGGCAGTCTTATAAGTCTCCAAAAGATCCTCTTTTATCGAATCCGTAAGATTCTCCGCCGTGATCCTGACTGCCTCATATATGTCTTCCACACTGTAAGGCTTATTCTCCTTATCCTCTCCGAAATACCGCTCTTTTATGGGTTTGAGTGCTATATCTATGTCATTGATGGAAAGGATGTTTTTGAAATAGTAGATGAATATGAGCACATACATATGCTCTCTTGAATATTTCTTTTTATCCGGAGGCGGCAAAAGATTATTCTTTGCATAGTTATTGATCATGGTCTTGGTGAGCACCTTGTCGACTCCCGGATTACGTGTCGTATTTTTGAGTCTGCTCTCCATAAAAGTGGTCACCTGATCCATGTACAGATCTATATTGGGGATATCCACTGCCTTTATATAATCTATCCTGTCCAGACTCGCCATAAGGCTGTTGATCAGGTCATCTATATCCAGCGTCATACTCTCCCTCTCCTGTCTTATTCTATGATACCAAGCTTTTTAAACGCCTTATGATATCCTTCACATCCGTAATTAAGAGATCTGTTTACCCTGCTTATGGTAGCGGTACTTGCTCCAGTCTTTTCTGCGATCTCCAGATATGTCTTTTTATCGGTGAGCATGGTAGCCACCTCATAACGCTGCGATAAAGACAGGATCTCATTGACCGTGCACAGGTCCTCAAAAAAGTCATAGAACTCTTCCTTGGTCTCCAAACACATTATGGCATCAAACATATGGTCAACCGCTTCCGTATGTATCTTGTTATTCATCGGACAATGTTCCTCCCTGATGTAAAATCATTTCTCATCCTCTTCAGATTCCGTACTGTCGTCCGACTCCTTAGGCTCTTGCGCGGTCTCTTCCTGTTTGGATTCACTCACATTGCTCTTATTGGATCCGCCATCCTCGGATGTCATATTGACATTTCCCTGTATAACGGCCGTCTCATCCATAGCCAAAAGCTTGGTGGAGATATTGCCAAGAAGTCTGCCCTTGGCTTCCAGTTCTATCTTGTTATTTACCTCTACGTCACCGACGATCTTCCCTGCAAGGTTTAGATTGGATGCCTTGACATCACCGTTGACGATACCTGTAGTAGCGATCACAAGATCACCTTTGGTATCAATATGTCCATCCACCTGGCCGTCCACTCTGATAACTGCAGAATCCGATACAATATCACCCTTTATCACGGTACCGGCGCCTATCACCGTATTCTCACCGTTGGCTACATTACCTCTGTTCTTCCTGCCCATTTGATTCCTCCTTTAACTGTTACATCGCCGTATGCGATCATCCCTCAATTTTAAGCATCTCTGTAGGTTCTATATAACTCTCATCCTTCATGATCTGGTATGCCATCCTGCATGCGCCGCCATTATCGCCTGCTTCAAGCTCATAGATCAGTCCGCCTCTGGGTATATCATCGCCCTGTTTTACCTTGGGTTCATTCGCTGCACGGTATATGGTCACATATCCGTTGCCGTGATCAACCCATACTTCCCAGCCATATACCGATTCCTCTTTTACAAGTGCCACCTTACCGTCACCCGAAGCGACCACATATGTACCGGCTGAGGTGGTGAACTCGATGATGGGTACATTGACCATCTCACCGCCTACCTTTATATCTTCGTATCGCTCAGACAGATCCGCCGTACCTGAGAGCGGATAACCTGTAGGCAGACTCTTTTCCTCTATCTGCGCCACAACCTCTGTCTTCTGGTTGACGGTCTCGCTTAGGATGGATATCTTTTCACTAAGCAGCTCATTCTGGGCAACAAGCTCTTCGTTTTGAGCCTGTGCTTCCGAAAGTGACTGTTTTAAGGCATCTACCTTGGTAGCCGTAACAGCCCCGGTATAATTGGCATATGCCACAAAGCCAACGATCACAAGGATAAGTATGATAACCAAAGCCTCAAAGAAACCAAGCATCCAATGAGTATATCTCCTGGACTTTACCTTGGCCATCGGGTCATTGGATATGGTTATCGAATAGTAATATGACGCTTTATGCTTTTTCTTTCTGTCTTTCTTCTTATCAGATCTCAAATCAAGCCTCCGTGATAGAGTGCGTTAAAGTTCTACGCTTTACTCTCTTAAAAACCTGTAAAAGATATAATATCAGAAATTGTTGAAATTATCAAATTTTACGTTTTTTTACTGTACTTTTTCTATGCAATATGCTATTCTATCAATGTTGTAACATAACAACTTTTTTAGTTTTTTGGAGGTTTTTTGTAATGAACAAAGGTACAGTAAAGTGGTTCAACAACCAGAAGGGTTACGGATTTATCAGCGACGAGTCAGGCAATGATGTATTCGTTCACTACTCAGGACTTAATATGGAAGGCTTCAAGTCTCTTGACGAAGGCGCCGCTGTTGAGTTCGAAGTTGTTAACGGAGAAAAGGGCCCTCAGGCTGTTAATGTGACCAAGCTTTGATCTTAAGGATCACGGCATCTAATCTTAAGACGATGTGCCTGTTACATATATGTATATTGATATAGATGTATTGAAGCAGCAGTAAGTTTTTTGATTGTAATTAAGGATCATCCCCTCGGGAATGATCCTTTTTTCATCACATCTTCAATGGACAATGAACCGCCGAATATATTAAGTGCGCTTCCTACCGTAAAATCGATCCTGCCTTTTCCGAAGCTGTATATCACGTCTATGTCTTCGACATCCCTCACCCCACCGGCGTAGGTGATATTATATCTGTCTGCAGGCCCCGAGAGTATCTCCAGCAATCTCTCATCCGTCCCCTGTCTGAGACCTTCCACATCCACGCCATGGATCAGGAACTCATCGCAATATGATGCCAGTTCATCAAACGTACTCTCGCACACTTCGACTTCCGTGAACTTCTGCCATCTGTCAGTTACAACAAAATATCTCCCGTTATTATATCTGCAGCTGAGATCTATCACTATTTTCTCACGTCCTACGGCTTTTACCAGCGCTTCGAGATTATTATATCTTAATTTAACATCATCGAATATATAGGAGGTGACTATCACATGGCTTGCTCCGGCTGTAATAAACTCCTCTGCCGATTCTGCCGTGATCCCCCCTCCTATCTGCATGCCGCCCGGATAGGCCATCAACCCCTTAAGCGCCTCTTTCTTTGAGGCTTCGTATTCATCCGTTCCAAGCTTATTGAGCATGATGATATGGCCGCCGCTTAGACTTCTGTCTTTATATAAAGATGCATAATAAGCCGCTCCCTTATCGGATATATAGTTTTCTTTGGCAGAAGCATCGCTGTCTGACAGACTGCCTCCGACGATCTGCTTCACCTTTCCGTTATGTATGTCTATGCATGGTCTGAATCTCATTATAATCTCCCATCATCAGGTAAGTTCCAAAAAGGGCGAGCATTGCTCGCCCTTGATCTTCCTTATTAAATGATCTGCTTATAAGATACCGTAATCCTTCATGGCCTGTGCCAGCTTATCAGCATGCTCCGGCTCCATCTCGGTAAGAGGTCTGCGAAGCGGGCCCACTCCCTTGCCCATCAGGTTCATGGCCTTTTTAACAGGTATCGGGTTAACCTCACTGAAGAGTGCATTGATAAGGGGTACTGCACGAAGTTGCTCCTTAGTGGCCTCTTCGGTCTTGCCGTCGAAGTACAACTTACAGATATTGTGTGTCTGCTCAGGTGCCACTATAGCCAGTACCGAAATGACTCCCTTGCCTCCAAGTGCCAGTATTGGTGTGATCAAAGCATCCTCTCCGGAATACAGATCCACACATCCGTCAGCCATAGCCATCATCGTAGCTACCTGTGCGAGATTGCCTGTGGCATCCTTGACACCTACTACATTGGGTACTTCCTTACATATCTTCACTACCGTCTCAGGAAGCATGGTACATCCTGTCCTGCCCGGTATATTGTACAACAGTATAGGCAACTTCACGCTGTCTGCCACCATCTTGAAATGCTCATACAGACCCTTCTGTGTAGCCTTATTGTAATAAGGAGTCACTACCAAAAGTCCGTCAGCCCCGATCTTCTCTGCCTCTGTTGACAGATATATGGCTATTTCCGTACAATTGGATCCCGTACCTGCTATGACCGGAATGCGGTGATCCACATACTCTACGCAGGCCCTGATAACATCCAGATGCTCCTCATGTGAAAGAGTAGCTGCCTCGCCGGTAGTACCGCAAACAATGATGGCATCCGTACCGCCTGCTATCTGATCCTCGATGATCTCCTTAAACTTCTCGTAATTGACATCTCCGTTATCTTTAAAAGGTGTGATGATAGCCACGCCCGATCCTTCGAATATTGCCATATACTCTTTCCTCCATATCTATGAACAGTTTACTCTACAGTATACTAATTCTTGTATAGTAACAAATTAGCACCCGTATCGACTGATGTCAACCGAAATCTGTAATTAGAATGTTGCACAGGTGCGATCAATGGTGTATACTAACGTAGTTTTACAGGCAAATGAAGAGGATATATACGTATTATGATGCAGACCAGAGAAGATATCAGAAACATAGCCATCATCGCACATGTCGATCATGGCAAGACCACACTCGTCGACGAGCTGCTTAAGCAGTCCGGCGTATTCAGAGAAAATCAGGAAGTGGCTGAACGTGTAATGGACAGCAACGATATCGAAAGAGAACGCGGTATCACCATCCTGTCCAAAAATACAGCCGTAACATACAAAAATACCAAGATCAATATCATAGACACCCCCGGACATGCGGACTTCGGTGGCGAAGTGGAGCGTGTGCTCAAGATGGTGAACGGTGTGATACTTGTGGTGGATGCTTTTGAAGGCACCATGCCTCAGACCAAGTTCGTACTCAAAAAGGCGTTGGAACTCAAGCTTCCTGTCATAGTATGTATCAACAAGATAGATCGTCCCGAGGCAAGACCGGCCGAAGTTGTGGATGAGGTCCTTGAACTGTTCATTGACTTGGATGCTGACGAGAAGCAGCTTGACTGCCCCTTCGTATATGCATCGGCCAAGGCCGGAACGGCATCTCTTGATCCTGATAAGGCCGGAACAGACATGGTTCCCCTTTTTGAGACGATAATTGACTATATCCCTGCTCCGACAGGTGATCCTGAAGCAGGTACTCAGGTTCTTATAAGCACGATAGACTACAACGAATATGTAGGCAGGATCGGAATCGGCAAGGTGGACAACGGCACGATCGCCGTTAATAAGGAGGTTGTGATCGTCAACCATCATGAGCCCGACTTATGTAAGAAGGTAAAGATATCAAAGCTATATGAGTTTGACGGATTAAAGCGCGTTGAAGTAGCCGAAGCCGGTATTGGAGCGATAGTTGCCATATCCGGTATAACAGATATAAAGATCGGCGATACACTCTGCTCTCCCGAATCACCCAAGCCGATACCTTTCCAGAAGATCACAGAGCCCACCATAGCCATGAATTTCATGGTCAATGACTCTCCTTTGGCGGGACTCGAAGGCAAATATGTGACCAGCAGACACTTAAGAGACAGGCTCTTTAGAGAGCTTAACACTGATGTCTCCCTCAGAGTCGAAGAAACAGAATCCACGGACGTGTTCAAGGTATCCGGTCGAGGCGAGCTGCATCTGTCCGTACTTATAGAGAATATGCGACGTGAGGGCTATGAATTCGCCGTGAGCAAAGCTGAAGTCTTATATAAGACAGATGAAAGAGGCCACAAGTTGGAGCCCATGGAGATAGCTTATGTTGATGTGCCCGAGGAATTCTCAGGCGCCGTCATCCAGAAGCTTTCTTCGAGAAAGGGCGAGCTTCAGGGAATGGCTTCCATTAACGGCGGATATACCAGACTTGAGTTTGAGATCCCCTCAAGAGGACTTATAGGCTACAGAGGTGAGTTCATGACCGATACCAAGGGTAACGGCATACTCAACACAACATTCGACGGTTACGGGCCCTATAAGGGCGATATGATGTATCGCAAGCAGGGTTCACTTATAGCTTTTGAGGACG
>JAEEGL014807092.1_pt1 | contig 10544 bp, 10 predicted proteins | sample 9134231 | NCBI WGS metagenome assembly JAEEGL01 (sample SAMN16246548, study PRJNA631951) | gut metagenome | biome: gut microbiome; feature: rumen; material: fiber-attached | host: Bos | place: Iran: Karaj | collected 2018-10
CATCACGTTTGGTCGTCAGTGCTGTAAGGCACAGTCTCCAAAATGTCAAGAATGTCTGCTGGTAAAATACTGTCAGGATCATCGGAAGTAGCCTCGTCGTCACCAAGCTTTATGACTGCGGACGTGTTACGGTCGAGAATATCCTGAAGCTTTCCGATAGTTGACTTTTTTGTAAGAGACCGGATATTGTCGGCACAGTTGATGAGCCGCTGTATCTCAACATACAGACCTTTTTCAGCGTACATTTCGGCAAGCGTCGTATAATTGCCGGATATGTCCGTTCCGATACTGACTGCGATATTAAATGTGGTTATCGCTTCATCGGTAAGTCCGGCGTTTTTGTACTCGCATCCGAGTTCATAGAGGTCTTTGCAAAGCATTGTAAAGTTCTGATCGTATTCGGTAAGTATCGGAAGATTGGCCGCACCGTACGTAAGTTTCAGATCCGTGTTTGATATACCTGTCAGGTTCACGATCTTTTTGTCGGCAAGGATCTTCAGTTCTCCGACAAGAGATGCGCACTTTTCGTTTACGGCGGGCTCCGGCGACGGTATGCTCTCTATGGGGATCTTTATAAAATCAAGGGAGTCGAGAGGCTGCTTGAGTGTATTGTTGGCAAGGCGCTCTCTTTCGGTGAAGCTTTTAAGTCCGTTATCGGGTCTTTCGGATGTGATCTTCATAAATACGAATATGAATCCGGCGACGAGCACAATGGTTGTAAATAGCGGTGATATCATATATAATTACCTAACTGACGATGATGATGAGGAAAAGCCAATGATGAATTTTCATAACAAAAAAACAAAGCAGATAGTATCGGCTGTCATAATAGCGATACTTGTCCTTGCAATGGTAGTTCCCACTTTGAGGTATCTTGTATCATAAACAAATTAAAAGGGTGCGTCAATTGCGATGAAAACCGGTCGTATCATTAACAGAACACTGATATGCGTATCGGCGGCCCTGATCGGACTGCCCTTGTTTTCGTGCGATATTTACGCGTTTTCCGGTGAGGATGTATACGGAGGGGCAAATTCTCTTGTAAAGGATGCTATCGAGGTCATAAGGAACAGTTCCGAAGCGGATGATAGCGGATCATCTTCGTTTAATATGGAAATAGAGCCGATCGTGGAGCGCGACCTGTCGGGCACGATCATGGAAGGCATATACGTTGATGATATCAACCTTTCGGGGAAGACATATGATGAGGCGGTAAGACTTATCCGCGAAAAAGTAAGATCGATGTCGCAGGCAGCCATAACGCTTAATTCCATAGGCGATAACAGCGTGAATGTCACAGCAGCACAGCTTGGCATAAAATGGGACGATACAAATATGATCGCGGATGCCCTGTATGTCGGCCGGAGCGGGAACATCGTCGAAAGGTATAAACAGCGTAAGGATCTTCAGCATGAAAAGAAGGTTTACCCGCTTAATCTGGAGTTTGACAAAGATACTGTAACCGCAATAGTTACCGATCAGGGCGAGAAGTATAATGTCGAAGCGGTTAACGCCACTTTATCAAAATCGGACGGTAAGTTCGTTGTCAATCCCGGGACAACGGGTGAGAAGATAGATGTTAACGCATCGGTTTCAAGGATAATGTCAAGTCTTGATAATTTTAACGGGCAGGATATGTCGATCGACATGTGCGTTATCGAAGACGTTCCGAAGGCGAGCACGGAAGACCTTGAAAAGATACATGATGTATTAGGCAGCTTTAAAACAAGCTTTAAGACATCAAGCGCCGACAGATCGGGAAATGTCAGGAACGGAACAAGACTTGTTAACGGAACGGTCCTTCTACCGGGTGACAGGTTCTCAATGTACGAGACGGTAAGCCCGTTTACGGAAGAGAACGGATATTACCTTGCAGGTTCATATTTAAACGGTATGGTAGTTGAGAGTCTTGGCGGAGGAATATGTCAGGTAAGCTCTACGCTGTATAATGCGGTATTGCGTGCGGAACTCCAGGTTGATGAGAGACACAATCATTCAATGATAGTTTCATACGTCGATCTTTCAAGTGATGCGGCGATATCGGGAACGAGTAAGGACTTTAAGTTCACAAACAACACGGATAATCCAATTTACATAGAGGGATATACAACCGATGATAAACAGGTTGTTTTCAATATTTACGGAGTTGAGACGAGACCTTCAAACAGAAAGGTATCATATGAGAGTGAGAAGATCTCTGAAACGGTTCCCGAAGGCGAGAAGATCATAGCGGATCCTTCCCTGCCGGTAGGCTCTATATCAACCCAGTCGGCTCATACGGGTTATGTCGGAAAACTATGGAAGGTTGTGACTGTTGACGGTAAGGAGACCGAGAGGACAGAGGTCAATAAGAGTACGTATCTGCCCACTCCCAAGACTGCGACCGTTGGTACCGCTACCGACAATCCGGCTGCGCTCGCAATGATACAGAGTGCGATGGCAACCGGAAGCATTGATGCAGTCAAGGCGACCATCGGTGAGCTGAATGCTGCTGCAGCCGCGGCTGCCGCACTGGGGCTGTGATATCGTTATGTTGAAGATAGGTAAAGTACCCGAAAGCGTTCTTAAGAGATCCATAATAAAACAGATCAGGACAAAGCGTGAAGAGATCGTTGTCGGAGCCGGGATAGGTGAAGACTGTGCAGCTATACAGCTTGCAGAAGACGAGATATTTGTCACATCTACGGACCCGATAACAGGAACAAGCCATGATATCGGTGCTCTTTCTGTCCCCGTTACAGCCAATGACATAGCATCATCGGGTGCGGAAGTGATCGGTGTCATGCTCTCGGTCCTTCTTCCGGAAGGAACGGAAGAATCCGAACTGAAACAGATAATGCAGCAGGTCGAGGAAGTCTGCTCAAAACTTAACATACAGACCGTAGGCGGACATACGGAGATCACAAATGTTGTAAAACAGCCGGTCATAACGACTACCGGAATAGGCAAGGTCAAAAAAGACAAACTTGTCACTACATCGGGAGCAAAGTGCGGCGATGATGTGGTCGTGACAAAGTGGATCGGCCTTGAGGGAACAAGCATTATCGCCAAGGAAAAGGAAGAAGTACTTTCCAAACGTTTTTCCTCGACACTGCTTGAGACTGCAAAGGGTTTTTCCGATTACCTTTCGGTTGTTGAGGATGCAAAGATCGCCGTTTCGGTAGGCGTAACGTCGATGCATGATGTTACCGAGGGCGGAATATTCGGTGCTCTCTGGGAAGTCGGAGAGGGTAGCGGATGCGGACTAGAGATAAACCTTCTCGACATTCCGGTCAGGCAGGAGACGGTTGAGATATGCGAGGAATTCTCGATCAATCCGTATTGCCTCATATCAAGCGGATCAATGCTTATCACGACCCCGGACGGTAACGGTGTTGTAAGAAGTCTTAAGAAGGCCGGGATAAATGCCGCAGTGATAGGAAAAGTCACTGCCGGGAATGACAGGGTGCTGTTAAACGGTTCAGAGAAGAGGTTTTTGGAGCCGCCCAAATCCGACGAACTGTATAAGATATATGAATAAGCGAGGTAAAAATCATGAGAGAAGAGATACTTAACTTTATTGAGAAAAACAGCAGGGTCGATCTTAAAGAGGTCGCCGTATGCCTCGGTATGACCGAGATAGATGTCGCCAATGAGCTTGCCGCCATGGAGAGTGAAGGTATCATATGCGGGTATCATACTCTCATCGACTGGGATAAGGTAACGCAGGAGAAGATACATGCACTCATTGAGGTTAAGGTAACACCGCAAAGAGGAAAGGGATTTGATGAAGTTGCCGAGAGGATATACAAATATCCGGAAGTTTCATCAACATACCTGATAAGCGGAGGTTTCGACCTTCTCGTGTTCATGGAGGGCAAGACACTTCGCGAGATATCGACGTTTGTCAGCCAGAAGCTGTCGACACTTGATTCGATCTTAAGTACGACAACACACTTTGTACTTCGCAAATACAAGGACCAGGGTATCATTCTCAAAAAGAAGGATGAAGATGAAAGGATGATAATGACGCCATGAGGAATCCTCTATCACAGACAATAGTCAGTATCAAACCTTCGGGTATAAGAAAGTTTTTTGATATAGCAAGCGAGAGGAAAGACACGATATCGCTCGGAGTCGGTGAACCTGATTTTGACACGCCCTGGCATATAAGGGACGAGGGTATCTACTCCCTTGAAAAGGGCAAGACTTTCTATACATCCAATTCGGGACTTATTGAACTTAGGACCGAGATATGCAACTACTATACCAGAAGGTTTGGCGTAACATATGACCCCAAAAAGGAAACGGTGATCACGGTCGGAGGTTCGGAAGCCATCGATATCGCTCTTCGTGCGATGGTGGACCCCGGCGACGAAGTCATCATTCCCCAGCCGTGCTATGTATCATACGAGCCGTGCGCGATACTTGCGGGCGCGAAGCCGGTCATCATAGAACTTAAGAATGAAAACCAGTTCCGCTTAACACCCGAGGAGCTTGAGGCGGCCGTTACCGACAAGACTAAGATACTTGTTCTTGCTTTTCCCAACAATCCGACAGGTGCGATCATGGAGAAGGAAGATCTTGAGAAGATCGCAAAGATATGTATCGAAAAAGATATTTTTGTTCTGTCCGACGAGATATATGCCGAACTCACATATATGAAAGAGCATGTTACGATAGCTTCGATCCCGGGTATGAGGGAGCGTACGATCGTGATCAACGGGTTCTCAAAAGCGTATGCCATGACAGGTTGGAGACTCGGCTATGCAATGGGACCCGAGGAGATAATCTCGCAGATGACGAAGATACACCAGTTTGCGATAATGTGTGCTCCGACTACAAGTCAGTACGCTGCGGTCGAGGCGCTTAGAAACGGCGATGACGATGTTAAGATGATGAAAGAGTCTTACAACCAGAGAAGAAACTTCCTCATGAACGCGTTTGCCGAGATGAAGCTTCCGTGTTTTGAGCCTTTCGGAGCATTTTATACATTCCCGGATATACGTGAGTTTGACATGACGAGTGAGGAATTTGCATTTGCCCTTCTTGATGCGCAGAATGTCGCGGTCGTACCGGGGACGGCATTCGGGGACAGCGGTGAGGGATTCCTTCGTATCTCTTATGCATACTCTCTTGAAAAGCTTAAGATCGCCATGGAAAGGATCGCCTTGTTCGTGGAAGATCTAAGAAGCAGGTCATGAACATAGTACTTCTTGAGCCGGAAATACCGGCAAATACGGGCAATATCGGAAGAACCTGCGTAGCAACCGGAACCAGACTTCATCTTATCGAGCCACTCGGATTCAGACTTGACGAGAAGAGCATAAAGCGTGCCGGCATGGATTACTGGAAAAAGCTTGATGTCAGCAGATACATCAATTACAAAGAGTTCCTTGATATAAACAGACCGAAGAGGATATTCATGGCAACGACAAAAGCCCATACGGTTTATACGGAAGTTAAGTTTGAGCCGGATGATTATATCATGTTCGGAAAGGAAAGTGCCGGGATACCCGAAGAGATACTTGTGGAAAATGAGAGCACATGCATAAGGATCCCGATGCTTTCGGATATAAGATCGCTAAACCTGTCGAACAGCGTAGCCGTTGTTTTGTACGAAGCACTCCGGCAACAGGGATTTTCGGGGTTACAGGAAACAGGGAGCCTTCACAGACTTAACTGGAAAGATTAAGAGGATGACGTTAATCGTCATCCTCTATATTTTTTGATCTGGGAAGTGTAAATATAAATTCGGTACCGACATCAACGGTCGATATTACATTTATGTTTTCATGATGCGCGTTTATTATCTCTTTTACGATCGACAGGCCGAGTCCGGTGCCTTTCTTGTCTTTTCCGCGGGACAGGTCCGTCTTGTAGAACCGGTCGAATATCTGTTTCAGATTATCCTTGGGGATACCTATACCGGAATCTTTTACGGATACGAATATCGTTTCGTTCTTCTCACTCGTCTCAAGTTTGATGGAAGAATCGGGCTTGCTGAACTTTATCGCATTGTCTATGAGATTGTAAAGGACCTGCTCGATCTTTCCTTTGTCTGCCGATACAAAAAGTGATTCACCGGTCAGGACAAGATTGAATGATATATGTTTTTTCTTGCATGTTCCTTCAAATGTTGCGGCTGTATTTCGTATCGTATTATTGATATCAAAGTCAGTGATATCAAGATTCATCCCGGTAATATTTAAGTTATTGAGAGTCAGCAGATTATTTGTAAGCTTTGTAAGGCGTTCGGTCTCGTTCTTGACGATCAGCAGGTATTTTTCGTGCTGCTCGGGCGGGATGGTGCCGTCGGCCATCGCTTCAAGATAACCCTTCATAGATGTAAGAGGAGAGCGAAAATCATGCGATACGTTTGCTATGAACTTCTTCTGGTCGTCCTCAAGATGAGAGAGCTTATCGGCCATATACGTCAGGGAGGCCGCAAGGTATCCCATCTCATCGTTTTTATCAACGTCTATAGGGTATGTAAAATCACCTTCCGCGTAAGCTTCGGTTGCCTTTGTTATCTTCTTGAGCGGTATATAAACGATATCGGTGAAAACGACAAGAATAAAAGTCGAGAGCACAAAGACTACCGCCACTGTTGCAAGTATTATAAGGTTTAAGTCGTTTCGCTGTTCCCTTATCCTGATAAGCGGATAGTGTATGACAACATAGCCTTTTAACACATAATCATCCGTTATCGGTGACAGTACCGAGAGCATCTCTTCTCCGAAATGGTCATAAAAAGTGCCTACACGAAAGAAACTCCTGCTCGGCGCCTCTTTGGCAAATTCTTCTATAGTAAAGGAAGAACCGTTAAGACTGTCAACGGCGGAATTGAAAATAACCTCCCCGTCCGTGTTCATTATCCATATCGTCCGGAACGAAAAGTTACCGGCAGCGTTTAACTGCTTAATAACATCGTCCGTGGACAGAGAGTCATTATAGAAATGATCGGCATATGTATTTGATATTTCATTAGCTGATCTGTACAGCTCGTTTGCTTTTTGCCGGACAAGAAAGTTGTAGGTAACGGGAGATGTTATTGTCAGCACAACAACAACACAAAGCGCGGCAAAGCAGATGTACGCAAGTATAAATTTGGCATATAACTTGCGGTTTTTCTTCATACGGAGCGCGCCTCAAACTTATATCCCACACCCCATACGGTATGAAGGCGCCATGCGGTATGGTCGCTTATCTTCTCACGAAGACGTTTGATATGTACGTCAACGGTTCTTGTGTCACCCGCATACTCGTAACCCCATATATGATCGAGAAGCTGTTCCCTCGTAAACACCTGGTTGGGCTGGGAAGCAAGGAAGAAGAGAAGTTCTATCTCCTTCGGGGGCATATCGAGATATTTACCGTTGTACATTACGGAGTAATCGTTAAGGCTTATAACAAGGTCAGGATATTCAACAACTTTTGTATCTGATGTAGGTGCAGGCGAATTCGAGTGGCTGCATCGCCTTAGAACTGCTTTGACCCTTGCAACAAGTTCTTTGGAGTCGAACGGCTTTTCCATGTAATCATCCGCACCGAGCTCGAGTCCTAATACCTTATCAAAGACCTCTCCTTTTGCCGACAGCATTATGATAGGGGTCGGATTCTTGGACCTGATCTCACGGCACACCTGATATCCGTCTATTCCGGGAAGCATGAGATCAAGAAGAATAAGGTTTGGCTCATATGTTTCGTAAACGGATAATGCCGATTCACCGTCATTGACGATCTTGGTGTCAAAGCATTCCTTTGTCAGGTAGAGCTCGATAAGCTCTGCGATGTTCTCGTCATCATCAACGATAAGTATTTTCTGTTTTCCGGCCATTTTCTGACTCCTTTTACCCTTTATTTGAATTCTACTATCGTAACGCCGGCGTCGCCCTCACCGAACTGGCCGGCACGATATGACTGTACATACGAAACTTTCTTAAGATGTTGCGATATTGCGGACCGCAATGCTCCGGTCCCCTTCCCGTGAACTATCCGTACCGTGGAAAGATGGGACAGGTACGCATCGTCAAGATACTTATCAAGTTTCGGGATCGCTTCATCAACCTTCAGGCCTATGAGATTGATCTCCGACGAGATATTGCCTGCCTTTGAAAGGCTGCCGGAAGATGCCGCAAACTTTTTGGCAAATGATCTTCCGGTCATGTTACTGTCGGACTGTATTATCTCAAGGTCTGATATGTTCGTGTTTATATTCATAATACCACATTGCACGCAAAGATTCCCTTTTGAATCCGGTTTTGTGTGAACGTGGCCGGTAAGGTCCATTGATATGATCTTAACATCCTGACCTATCGTGAAATCGGAAGGCTTATGCTTTGATACGGAACGGGTCTTTGCGATCGAATCGGATGATCTGTTATCATCCAGCGCTTTTCTAAGAGAAGCTCTTTCGCTTTCAAGCTTTTTGATGTCACCGCCCCCGTTTTTATTTATATCACGTATTACGGCATCGGCAAGATCCTTTGCTTCTTTTAATATCGTACGGGCTTCTTCGCGGGCCGCCTCGAGTATACGTTCTTTAGATTCACCGATCTTATCGCGCTGCTGTTCATATGTCTTCTTAAGGATCTCAATGTCGTGTTTGTAGCGCTCGATCTCGCGGCGGTTTTCTTCCATAACGACACGGTCGTTTTCAAGTCTTGATATAACGTCCTCGAAAGAGGAATCATTTGATGATATCTGCTCTTTTGCACGCTCTATTATATCTTCCGTAAGCCCCAGCTTTTGTGAGATCGCAAAAGCGTTACTCTTTCCGGGGATACCTGTCAGAAGACGGTATGTCGGACGCAGGGACTCGACATCAAATTCACAGCCGGCATTTTCCACGCCCGGAGTGTTTATCGCGTATATTTTCAGCTCACTGTAATGTGTGGTTGCCATGCATCGTATGTTCTTTTTGTGGAGGGTGTCAAGGATGGATATTGCAAGCGCAGCCCCTTCGACCGGATCCGTTCCGGCTCCGAGTTCGTCGAACAGACACAGGCTTTTTGTATCTGCTTTTTTCAGTATCTCAACTATGTTCTTCATATGTGAGGAGAAGGTTGACAGACTCTGCTCTATGCTCTGTTCGTCTCCGATATCGGCAAATATCTCGTTAAAAACACACAACTCGCTGTTATCGCCTGCCGGTATGTGAAGCCCGGCCTGCCCCATAAGTGACAGAAGGCCCACAGTCTTAAGCGATACGGTCTTGCCACCGGTGTTCGGACCGGTCACTATAAGAAGATCGTACTCGTCACCGATAGTTACATTTATCGGTACCGCGGTTTTGGCCGGAAGGAGAGGATGTCTTGCCTTCCTGAGCCTGATCACGCCGTTTTCATTATATACCGGACGGGAAGCTCCTTCTTCGAGCGCAAGAGCGCCCTTTGCAAAAATAAAATCAAGCTCGGCGATGATATCTATATTGGCAGCTATCTCTTCTTTGTGCTCCCGGCAGCTGTCGGACAGCCCCGCAAGGATGACCTCGATCTCGTTTTCCTCTTCGATCTCAAGCTGGCGCAGTTCGTTATTGTATTCAACGATGGCTGCAGGTTCTATAAAAAACGTCGAAGCGGAAGAAGACTGGTCGTGAACTATACCGGGGACATTTCCTTTGTATTCGGATTTGACGGGTATGCAGTACCTTCCGTCGCGCATTGTTATAACGGCATCCTGAAGGTATGAACGGTAAGTATCCCCTACCATCTTCGACAGATGCGTATGAATACGGTCGTTGACGCTCTTCTGCTTTCTTCTTATCGAGCGCAGATTGCTGCTTGCATCATCCGCGATCTCCTCGGGGGATATCACGCATCGCCTTATCTCCTTACAAAGTGGGGAGAGCGGCGATAGAGATAAAAAGTAGTCCGTAAGGGAATCTTCGCACTCGTCATCGGACTGGCCGTATGATCTTACCCTTAGTACGTTCTCGAGAAGAAGAGCGATCTCAAGAAGGTCGGATGCGGAAAGAAAGCTTCCCTTTGATAAGCGCACGACGGATTCCTTCATACTTTCCCTGGCCGTAAATGATATATTTCCAGCACGCAGTATCCTTTTTAGGGAATCTTCGGTATTTTGCTGCCATCTGTCTATATCAAACAGATTATCTGCCGGGACCAGGGCCGCAGCTTTTTTTCTGCCGAGTTCGGTCGATGTATGCTCAGACAGCATGTCTGTTATTTTGTTGTATTCAAGTGTACGCAAACTCTTTTTGTTCATAACGTAAAATATGATATCAGAAAACCATATGACAGGCAATGAACAGGCGCGTTTTAAGTTGTGATTTAAAAGGTTTTTTTGTATAATGAACAAGTCAAAATTTACTTAAGGTGAACAAATGGAAGATAACGAAAAGTACGAATTTATGACCGAGACGATCAAGAAGCCTCCGGTCAATAAGCGCAAACTGTTCAGGAAGATCGTCACAACGATATTTCTGGGTATTTTGTTCGGAGCATGCGCGTGCCTTGCTTTTGTACTGTGTTTTCCCAGGCTGCAGGCGTATTTCTATCCGGCAGATGAGACCAAACCCGTATATCTGCCAATAGATAAACCGG
>JAEEGL015934518.1_pt1 | contig 10544 bp, 7 predicted proteins | sample 9134231 | NCBI WGS metagenome assembly JAEEGL01 (sample SAMN16246548, study PRJNA631951) | gut metagenome | biome: gut microbiome; feature: rumen; material: fiber-attached | host: Bos | place: Iran: Karaj | collected 2018-10
GTAAAAAAGCCTGTGGCAACAGCTGTAAAAAAGCCTACAGCGACACAAGATAAGAAACCTGTCACCACTCAGGACAAGAAGCCCACAACCACAACACCAGAGAAGAAACCAGCGACCACTGCCGCCACAACGACTCCTACCTGCGGATACCTCTGCAATCCACCGCTCCCCTATCTGCCGGCCAAGCTCGACATCCTCTTCATCGGCAATTCTTTCTCCATCGATACGAGCACTGCCCTACCAGAGATTTTTAACTCGCTCGGAATCCGCAACGTGAATGTATATGTCCTTTACAAGGGTGGCTGCTCGATGAAACAGCACTACGAGTATTATAAAAGTGGTGAAAAGGTTTACGAGTTTTACCGCTACAACATTCTGGGCGAAACACAACTGGAAAAAGCCACCAGCATCAACGACGTGATGCGCCGTTTCCCTTACGATGTGGTGGTGTTCCAGCAATATTCGCTCGATTCAGGCGACTACAACAGCTATGAGCCTTATTTGTCGAAGCTGATTCAGGCATACAACATCACGAAGATTGCTCAACGCACCACTTTTGCTTTCAACGAAACATGGTCATACGCCTCCAACAACAAGAGCATCGCCAAGTATAAAACACCTGTCGATATGTGGAAAAACATCTGCAACTCCATCAAGAAAATGAAGGCCATATCAGGCATCGATGTCATCATCCCATGTGGAACGGCGGTACAGAATGCACGCAGCGTTGAGGCTCTCAACATCGACAACGAACTAACACGCGACGGGCTGCACATCAACCTCTATTCGGGTCGCTACCTATTGGCTTGCACCTTCTTTGAGAGCATTATCGCCCCCTGCCTTTGCCGAAGCCTTCGCGACGACATGACCATCTATGGGAAAAGTACCGACATCGGCCCCGTGAACAACTCCAACCGTCGTCAGTTACAGAACTGTGCCCGATTGGCAGTAGCCAACAATTACGAAATCAGCGAGTTTGCGAGTGCAGAGTGATGTTTATGTCAGCAAATCAACAAGTTTGCTGGGTAATAATGTTAAACATCATTAATAAACACACATTTAGCGACCTTTCTTTCCTTTGGTTTCGGAGATAAAGGCTAACTTTGCAACATCTTATTGATAAAGAAACAGAAATATGAAGAAAATCTTATTCACCCTGCTTGTACTGGTAGCATCAGTGACAGGCATTCAGGCACAAAGCCTCTACAAGACAGTTTACGAAAGAGCAACAGCTGTAGTCAACAATCCCGCATCGTCCGACGAAGAAATCCAAATCAACCAATTCAAAATTACTGCCCTCAACTACATGTCTATGATGGTCAAGAAACGTGGTCTGAAAAAGGACTCCTACTTCTACGACAGTCAGGCAGTGAACATGGCTTCGTTCATCACAGACTTTCTCGCCAATCTTGAGAATGCGCGTTCCATTTCTCCTGCCAAGCGCACCGAAATCCTGAAGATTTACACCGATGCCAGCAAGTACAACCCCTTGTTTAAAGATACAGACAAAGAAAAGGTGAACTGCTATGTGGACGATAGATCCACCCAAACACCCTTCTGCCTTGACACGGATTGGGAAAAAGCATACGACCAAGCAACGACACTGGTCAAGGCTGCTATGAGATAACATCGTTGAATGTAAAATGTCAAATGTAAACTTCACATTTGACATTTTACATTTTATATTTTACATTCAATCGAAGATATGAAGACCATCAAGATTAACCCTGCCGACAATGTCGCAGTGGCCATCGAGGCACTCAAAGCAGGAGAAAACATAGAAGTGGAAGGACAAACCATCCGAGTCAACGACGATGTCCCCGTAGGTCACAAGATTTTGCTCTGCGACCTTGCCGAGGGAGAGAATATCATAAAATACGGTTACCCCATCGGACACTTAAAGGAAAGTCACAAACAGGGCGACTTCATCTGCCATGACCACATCAAGACCAACCTTTCGGGACTGCTCGACTATGAATACCACCCCGTTGACAAGACGGAGCTGACTAATCCTGCTTACGAAGAGTGGTTCCCGAAGGAACAACTCACCTTCCAAGGCTATCGCCGCAAAAATGGCGAAGTGGGTATCCGCAACGAAGTGTGGATTGTCCCGACCGTCGGCTGTGTGAACGGCATTGTGAACCAGTTGGCCAGTCATCTGACCCATGAGCTGTACAATCCAGACTCTCCGCTTTTCCAGATGCTTCCAGCCGATGTAGAACGTCTGCGCATTGTCGCCTATCCCCATAATTACGGCTGTTCCCAGCTTTCCGACGACCACGAGAACACCCGAAAAGTGCTCCGCGACCTCGTGCTCCATCCCAATGCAGGTGCGGTGCTTGTGGTAGGGCTTGGCTGCGAGAACAACCAACCCGACCAGTTCGAAGCGTTCTTGGGTGACTACGACCATGAGCGCATCCGTTTCATGGTCAGTCAGAAAGTGGAGGGCGACGAAGTAGAAGAAGGCTTGAAGATACTCCGTGAGCTTTATGCCATTGCATCCCAAGACAAGCGTGAGACGATTCCGCTCTCCGAACTGCGGGTAGGGCTGAAATGCGGTGGTTCCGATGGCTTCTCAGGCATTACGGCCAACCCCCTGTTGGGCGTATTCAGCGACTTTATCGTCAACCAAGGGGGAACGACCGTGCTCACCGAGGTGCCCGAAATGTTTGGTGCTGAAACCATCTTGATGAACCGTTGCGAAACTCCAGAGCTGTTCCAGCAGACGGTCTCGTTGGTCAACAACTTCAAGCAATACTTCCTTTCGCATGGCGAACCTGTGGGCGAAAATCCATCGCCAGGCAACAAGGCCGGTGGCATCTCCACACTCGAAGAGAAAGCCCTCGGATGCACCCAAAAATGTGGTAAGAGTGCGGTGAAGGGTGTTCTTCCATACGGCGAACGCCTTTCTGTGAAGGGACTCAACTTGCTTTCTGCTCCTGGCAACGACCTTGTGGCAGCTACGGCACTCGCTTCTTCGGGTTGCCACATCGTGCTCTTCACAACGGGACGTGGCACTCCCTTTGGCACCTTCGTCCCGACCCTGAAAGTGAGCACCAACAGTACGCTGGCTAAGAACAAACCTACGTGGATAGACTTCAACGCTGGCACCATCGTGGAAGGTGAGCCTATGGCAACGGTCTTCCATCGTTTCGTGCAGAAAGTCATCGAGATAGCCAGCGGCGAACCCACTTGGAACGAGAAAAAGAACTATCAAGAAATCGCCATCTTCAAGAACGGCGTGACCCTCTAAATCCTATATGACCGATGGGGGCATACAAGCCTTATATGCCCCATCGGTCCTAAGCCAAACAGGTAGCATGAAAGCCCTTTCGCCCCTCTTCATCTTCCTCATCCTCTACCTCGCCACAAGCATCATCGCTCAAGACTTCTACAAAGTCCCCATCGCTGTGGCGTTTCTTGTCAGTTCCGTCTATGCACTACTGACGGTGAAGGGGACGATGAACGAGCGCATTAAGGTGTTTGCAGAGGGAGCGGGCAACCCCACGATGGTGCTCATGCTAGCCATCTTCATCTTGGCAGGAGCCTTTGCCGCCTCTGCCAAGACAATGGGAGCTGTGGATGCCACCGTGAATCTGGCACTGAAATACCTACCCGAACAAGCCATCCTGCCAGGCATCTTCCTCGCTTCCTGCTTCATCTCGCTCAGCATCGGCACCAGCTGTGGCACCATTGCAGCCCTTACCCCTTTGGCAGTGGGGATTGCCCAGCAGTCGGGTATCAGCATTCCTCTGATGGTGGGTCTTGTGGTGGGTGGCACTTACTTCGGCGACAACCTCTCCTTCATCAGCGACACAACCATCGTAGCCACTCAGACACAAGGATGCAGCATGAAAGACAAATTCCGTGTCAACGTCCGCATCGTGGCTCCCGTGGCGGTGCTCATGCTCTTCCTCTATTTCTTTCTCGGAAGTAACATCAGCACCCCCACTGAAATCGACACCGTAAACTTCTGGCTCGTCTTGCCTTACATTGCGGTCGTCGTCCTTGCCATCTGCGGAGTTAACGTGCTGCTCACGCTCGGCATCGGCATTGCCCTTACAGGCACGGTCGGCATCCTCATGGGTACGTATGACCTTTTCGGTTGGTTCTCTGCCATGAACGAGGGTATGATGGGGATGGCAGAACTCATCATCGTCACGATTTTAGCAGGTGGAATGCTGGAAATCATCCGTTACAATGGTGGTATCGAACTTATCATCAAAGTCTTAACCCGAAAAATCGATGGCAAGCGTGGTGGCGAACTGGCCATTGCCGCGCTGACCTGCCTCGTCAATGTCTGCACGGCCAACAACACCGTAGCCATCATCACTACCGGCCCTATTGCCAAAGACATTGCCCGACGTTTCCACATCGACCCTCGCCGTTCAGCCTCCATTCTTGATACCGCCTCCTGTTTTTCCCAAGGACTGCTCCCCTACGGTGCTCAGGTGCTCATTGCAGCCAGTCTTTCGGCCATCAACCCCATTACCATCCTGCCCTACCTTTTCTATCCCATGCTCATCGGAGTGGCTTTGCTATTGGCCATCTTCTTCCGTTACCCAAGAAAGTTTGCTTCACGAACCATAGGAATCTAAGAAACATCTCTTTGTGCAAGTAAAGGTTTCTTAGTGCGAAACAAACATGCCCATAAGGGTTGCTTGCTTTCCCTAACGAAAGCAGGGAACAGGATTTCTCCCGTTCCCTGCAAAAATCGTACCGTACAGAATCCTTATCGGTTCACGACCTTCTTGCCATTGAGGATATAAATACCCTTTGTGGCTGGACGACCCTTGATAGAACGACCCTGCAAGTCATAGTAAACTGCATTTTCGTCTGCGGCAATCTCATTGATGCCTGTCGTTACGTCGTCATTGCCTCCCTTCTGCATGTCAGACCTGTCGCTTGGCTTGTTGGTCAGCAAGTAGAGCTGTCCGCCATAGAATGGGTTGCAAGTACCGATGTAGAGACCTTCTTCTGTAGCCAAGAACGAAGGACAACCGTAGTTGTACTTGTCGCCGAAACCAGTGCGGGTGATCACCTCAAAGTTCTCACCATCGTAGGTGCGGAAGAGGTCGAAGCCCCACTCGTTGGTCATCACCATGTGGTTGATATAGAGATACATTTCTGCACCCTCCAAGTCAATCTTTCCAGCGATGTCCTCAGCTGCTTGTTGTACCTTTTCCAGAGCAGCGAGCAGCACCTTGCTCTCGATGTCTTCACCTGGCATTGCAGCTATTTTCGCCTTTATTGCTTCGATTTCCAAAGTTACAATAGCGGATACTGCCATAGCCAACTTCTGGTAGTCGATATACTTCTTGACAGTCTCTTCATCCACCTGCTCCTCCTCGGTAAATGCTTCAAGGAAGCTCTTCAGAGTTTCCAGTTTGCTCTTCAGATCCTCGGCTTTCTCGGAAACCGTTGCGGCTAGGAGGATGTTGAGCACAGCGGCGATATACTTCACTTTGGAAATACGCTCAGCGAGGCTCATCTGGAAGAAGCTCTTGTTAGTCAGCTGGGTGATGTAGTTGTAGAAGATGCCTGCATCCATCGTGGAGATATAGAGCTGGTCGTCATATGTGCCCATGCGCCAGATATATTCGTTAAGGGTGCCCTCAGTCAGTTTGGTGAAGTTCTTCAGTTCTTCAAACTTGCCCGTTTCATCGTTGAGCTTCCACACCTTCTGTGGGTTCTGGAGCGAGTTGTACATGTAGAAGAGGTAGTCAGAAGCTTTCACATCCTTCCCTGCCACCTGCTGGAGGATACCAGCGAAGGCAGAAGCCTCGCCACCGAAAGAGTGGTCAAAGTTGTAAGCATAAAGTTCGCCCTTAAACTCATACACAGAACCGATGAGCGAACGCATGGTGCCAAGTTCTCCCAACGGCACATCGCTCAAGCCAGGATTGTTGATACCGTTGGTGAGTCCAGCCACTTCCTCCCAGTACCAGCCGTATTCGTTAGCTGTTTCACCTTCAGCTGCAGGATGTCCTTTGTAGATGACAAAACCAGCGTGGCTCGGTGCGGTGGCATAGATGTAACCATTGTGGTTGGCAAGTTCCCAGATGGGAGCACCTGCCCAGTTGCCTTGGATGGGGTCATAGGCAACCCAGCCGAAATCCTTGTAGTCAGCCACACGCTCCCACACGGTATCGTCCTCGTTGCTCTTGCGCAACACCGCCATCTTTGCCATTGGTTCCATATCACCCTCTCGTACTTCCTCGCGGTCGTCGGCACCAGCAAAGAAGAGGTGACCGTCGTATTCGCAGTTGGCACGCAACGACACAGAACCCATTGTCTGGAACACCTTCGTGAAGTTGCCCTCTGGGTCGAGCTTCAGGATGTACTGTGCATTGGCGGGATTGGCAGAATAGCTGCCGAAGTAAACGTTTTCGCCGAAGGTCACTGCCATGCGGAAATAATCGCCAGTGTCAGCGGTGTAAATAACCTTAAACTCACCCGTCTTGCGGTTGTAGGAGATGATGTTAGCTCCTTCATTAGCATCGTTACGAGGAATGTCGCCGTTAGTCACAGCATTAATCATCGCCCAAAATGTGTCGAGGGTAATGCCACTGGCTGCAAACTGTGGAGCATAGAGGTTGACCAGAGCAGAGGCAATGTTACGGGTTGTAGCAATGTAAATCTCGTCGCCACGCATAGCCAAACGCCATGTATAACTGTTTTCACGGTCGCCACCAGGCATGAGACCATCCACCTCACGTTCCCCACGGTCGGGGTTAGAGATTTTCACAAGCGTGTAGCCGAGTTCATCATCGTTGTCGGCTGTCGGTTGCGGCGTTGCAGCTACATACTGAGCAGGCAGCAATGCCATCAAAGCGTAAAGTAAATGTTTCTTCATAAGAGTTACTATTTGGTTAATAAATTCATATATGATACTTGATATCTATTCAAGTTTGTTTTTTCCTATAGGTATTACTTCGTTCATTAGATTGTTATTCATTGACAAAGGTAGCGATTCCGTTTGTAACAACCAAATAAAAAAGGGGAAAAGTGAACAAATCGGCAAAAATTTGTCACTAAACGGGTGTCAACATCGAGATGTACCCCTTGTCCCTTTCTACGGTCAGCCGCACACCACTCAATCGCACCCGTCGGGTACGACGTGCCGTACCCGTCGGGTGCGGTGTGTCGTACCCGACGGGTGCGATGAAGAGGTGGCGAGCATACGTACTAGGTCATCTATTCGATGCCTTTGTGACGTTATGCCCTACAGAAAAATTCAGTTGATTTCCCCACTGCCGAAACAAAGATGGTGGTCGGCATCATAAACCACACAAAACTGACCAGGAGCAACACCGTGTATCTTCTGGTCGGCTTGGAGGAAGTAGGTGCCGTCTTCTTTTTGTGTAAAAGTGCCCGTGAGATATTCAGGGGTATGACGAATCTTGAAAGTCACACGAAGCTCGTTTCCGTTTTTCCCTTCATAGACGTTCAACGGTTCTGTACCACGACGAAAGACCTCACTTTGAAGGGGGTTCTCCGTAATAAAATGAAAATCATTCATCGTGATATGGTCTTTATAGACCTTCTCGGGGTCGTAACCATGAGAAACAAAGAGGATATTACGCTTCAAGTTCTTCTTCACCACAAACCAAGGACCACCGCCGAAACCCAACCCCTTGCGCTGGCCGATGGTGTAGAACCACAAACCTTTGTGCTCCCCTATCTTATGGCCAGTTTCTATCTCACGCACATCGCCTGGGTTCTCTCCCAAATGAGCCTTGATGTAGTCACGAAAATCAATGTTTCCAAGGAAGCAAATGCCTTGGCTGTCCTTGCGTTCTGCATTCAACAAATGGGCTTTCTCTGCCACTTCGCGCACTTCATGCTTCCACAGGTGGCCAATAGGGAATAACAGCTTGCTGACTTGCAAGGAATCGATTTGGCAAAGAAAATCGGTTTGGTCTTTCACGGGGTCAGGCGACGTGGAGAGCCACACCTTGTCGCCAACCACTGTGGTTGTGGCATAATGTCCCGTAGCCGTATAGTCAAAATCCTTTCCTGCCACATCTTCAAAACAACCGAACTTGATGAGCTTGTTGCACATCACATCGGGATTGGGGGTCAAACCTTGACGGGCTTTGTCCATCGTATAACCCACCACTTTGTCCCAATACTCCTTATGAAGGTCGATGACATCAAGCTTCAATCCATAACGACGTGCCAACCACTGGCAAATCTCCACATCCTCTTCGGAGGTGCAGTTCCACTCTGTGTCTTTGTCCGGACCTATCTTAATATAAAAAAGATGTGGGTCAATCCCCTGCTCTTTCAGCAAATGTACCGAAACAGCGGAATCGACACCACCCGAAACCAATGCAGCAACAGACTTTCCCATCACTTGCTCGACATGGCAGATTTTAAGTTCTTCGATATTTCCAACATCTTGTTGATGGGCCTTACTGCTTTCTCCGCAATTTCGGGAGCCACTTCAATCGTTGGCCACTCGTATTTAAGCGTGTTGTAAAGTTTCTTCAAGGTGTTGAGCTTCATAAACTCACACTCATTGCAGGAGCAACCTACCGTCTCTGTTGCCTCTGGTGGAGCCGGAATGAACAACTTGTCGGGACAGGCTTTCTTCATCTCATGCAGAATACCGCTTTCGGTCGCCACAATAAACTCTGTCGCTTCATCCTTAATGGCATAATTGAGCAGACCTGCCGTAGAACCTATCACGTCTGCCACCTTCTGAATGGGAGCAGGACACTCTGGATGAACCAATATCTTTGCTTGGGGATGCTCAGCCTTAATGGCTAAGATTTTCTCCAAAGAGAACTGACCATGCACATGGCAGCCCCCATTCCACAGGAGCATTTCGCGACCCGTGACAGAATTGATGTAGTTGCCCAAATTCTTGTCGGGACCAAAGATGAGTTTTTCATCCTGCGGGAAAGAATCGATGACCAACTTGGCGTTGCTCGACGTAACGACTACATCCGTGAGTGCCTTCACAGCCGCCGTTGTATTGACATAGCTCACGACTTTGTAGCCAGGATGCTTTCCCACGAACTCTTTCAGGTCTTCTGCCTTGCAACTGTCAGCCAATGAGCAACCTGCATTGAGGTCAAGCACCAGCACTTTCTTGTCGGGACAGAGTATTTTGTTCGTCTCGCCCATAAAGTGAACGCCGCACATCACAATGATGTCGGCATCGGTCTTTGCCGACCACTGCGCCAAAGCCAATGAATCGCCCACAAAATCGGCAATATCTTGCACGGCTCCGTCCGTATAATAGTGAGCCAAAATCACCGCATTCTTCTCCTTGCACATCTTGCGGATTTCCGCATTCAGGTCAATGCCTTCGGGGATGGGTTCATCCACATAACCCTTTTCCAACCAAGAATCTTTCACTTCCATATCAGAGAATTATTATTTGATAAGTTTTGCAAATATATACATTATATATAATATAACAGCCTTTTTATCGCCGAAAGAAAACAAAAAGCCCTCTTTTTTACACCATTACTGCAAGTTTGTCTCTTTTATAGCTTCTTTTTCAGCATTCTTTGGGTGGAAGTTGGCGCTTGATTTTCCACCCTATCGCCGCCATCAAGATGGCCATAAAAGGACTCAGTAAATTGAAAAAGCAATAAGGGAGATAGGTGAGTGTGGGAACGCCCAACACGGTGGATTGTGTCATGCCACAGGTGTTCCACGGCACTAACACAGATGTAACCGTGGCTGCATCCTCTGTAGTGCGACTCAAAAGACGATTCTCGTAACCTTGCTCATGGAAAATCGCTCGATACATATCAGCAGTTAAGACAATCGATATGAATTGGTCGCCCGTAGCGATGTTGAAAAAGATTCCTGTACCTACGGTGGACGAAACAAGACTGAGGCGACTATGTACAAAACGAACTATCACCTGCGTGATGCTATCAATCATTCCACTTGCCACCATGACCGCACCAAAGCACATGGCACATATAATCAGCCAAATTGTGTTCAGCATTCCAGCCATACCTCCTGTAGAAACCAACTCGTTGAGAGACGCATTGCCTGTCTCAACGGCTGTCGCCCCATAGTACATCTGTGCCAATCCACGAGTGAGGGTTGCTGCATAGGACATGGTGGAAGAACCTGCTATCTCACACAAAACATGAGGCTGAAGAATCAAAGCTACCACTCCTGCCATGACCGAAGAAGCAAACAATGTAATCAGTGATGGAACTCGGCGAGCAATCAGTACGCCCGTCAACACAGGAACAAGCAACGTCCACAGCGAAATGTTGAACGTTTGCGACAAGCCTTCTGTATATTGATAGACATCGACCTCTACTTCATCATGGCCGCTAAATCCAACAACAAAGAAGATAATTAGTGCAATCACAAAGGATGGCACCGTCGTGTAAACCATATAACGAATGTGGACAAAGAGGTCGGTGCCAGAAGCCGATGAAGCTAAAATCGTCGTATCACTCAATGGCGACATCTTATCGCCGAAATAAGCTCCAGAAATAATGGCACCTGCCGCCCACGCTTCCGATACCCCTAATACATGGCCGATACCCAACAAAGCAACA
>JAEEGL016067420.1_pt1 | contig 10544 bp, 7 predicted proteins | sample 9134231 | NCBI WGS metagenome assembly JAEEGL01 (sample SAMN16246548, study PRJNA631951) | gut metagenome | biome: gut microbiome; feature: rumen; material: fiber-attached | host: Bos | place: Iran: Karaj | collected 2018-10
ACAGCATTGACGACATAGTCAGTTACACCTTTCTTCTCCTCGTTCTCTTCTGCCATATCCTTATGTGCTTATAGCCAAATGGAAAACCCATTAATTCATAGATATGAGTGCTCCCTCAACAATCAGTGTACCACCGCTTGAAATAGAAGCTGAACCACCTGATTTCAATGTAAGTTGCGCTCCTGCCTTTACTGATGCATTTGGTGTTGTGACTTTTAATGATTGTGTCGCATCACATATCACCTCAGATGCATTTTGTTTGATTGTCTTCGATTTAACATCAGTGGTTTCAGTCACTGTCTGCTTGAAGTTCTCAGATTTTTCCGTCTTCTGATGCGTCACATCAACGGTCATGTCATTCTTTGCAGTGACTTTTATATTATGTCCGGCTGTCATGATGATATCATTATCAGCAGACAACTCTATATTTCCTTTTGACTTGAGTTTTATCAGTTTACTGTCAGTGGAGAGAAGAACCTCATAATTATGTGTGTCATTGTCGTATATTTTTATAAAGCCCCCATCATTGTAATCTTCATCTCCCATGTTGTCGTGAATCTCAATAGTATGCCCACTTGAGGTACGGATAGCTTTAACATTATTATTACCTGGATACCAGCTATCCTCAACCTCCCCCACTGCAGGCCCATAATGTGAACCGTAGACAAAAGGCCGTTCAAAATTCCCACCATCAAAACCGACATAAACCTCACTGAACAATTCTGGAATCAAATGAGCTCCAAATTTTGAGTTTTTACCAGAATTACCTGTATAGGGCTGTACTACGTGAATCCATGGGGTCCAGTACTTAGGATCTGTCTTCGTCTGATGTCTTATAGCAGGCATGTTAAACCTAACCTTGACACGTCCCCAATGCTTTGGATCTTCAGTATCAACCACAAACGCCCTTAGAGGATGATTACAGACTGGGTGTATGGTCGGATCGAGATAAGGAGGATAGTCTATGGCAGCAGTAATACCCTTAAAGAAATTAGAATATAGCTCATCAGAAGTAAAACGGTGGACAACCTCCGTTATAAGAATCTCATCCTGCTGCACTACACTCTTATCTTCGGAAGACTCGTTGCTGATATAATTGTCCTTAATGGTGAGTTTTGTTCCTATTTTCATTTGGGAACAATAACTTTTTCCTTTGTAAATCAGCATATTGGCACGCCGCCCTTGTTTAAAAGCATTGGAAGCTTCCCTAAAAAGAGAATCATCGTCGCTACCTTTTTTCGCATCTTCGTCTCGCTCCATATGTAACGACTCAATTTCATGACCTGTATTATATTGCCAATTATCATTGCTTGCCTTAAAAACCAAATCGTTCAATTTATTACCTGTATCATTTTGTTTTTCCGCAGCAATTCCATGGCCAATACCAATATCATTATATAAGAATTGGAAGAAATGGTGCTTTACATGAAATGTTTGCAAGCAGGCACTATATTCCGGAAGGTCTTGGCTGGGATATGTCAATGTAATACTATCTTGCTGACTAAATTTTCCGAAATGAAGTTCCTTTCCATTGTTGAACATCCATTCTCCATGACGTTGTGCCTGACGTTGTAAAAACTGATAATTGTTTTCGTTATATTGAACGGTAAAGAATAACGCGTCTTCTTTTTTAGGTTGCACGTCTGCTTTTACACTCGTGCGTTTTAACACGTCATTCACGATGTCAGATAGTGTCATTTCATTGTAGATCTCAAAATCAGGAGCATCTTTTAATACCACATCCTTCGTTTGAGCAACTACCCTGATAGCATATTCTGAACCTTTTCTCGAAGCTCTGGCCGATGTTATAAAGCCTTCGAACTCAATGTCAGCATTCTGAGAACCTGTTGCGAAGCCTGAAATTTCCTGCTCCATAGAGTCGGTCTGCAAGCTAAGCTTGACATCCTTGCCGATAATCGAGCCGCAAGTGGTAAATTGTATCTCGTTGATGCTCTCCTCGGGTGTCTTACATAACTTGAATTCTAACTTGCATGGTTCAAGCAATTTCTGTGTCAGCTTAAACTCATCAAGACTATATTTTACCCCATCCAACTCTATGTTGAACTGTTTCGACACCGCATCATTGATGCTCACCGATATGCTTTTCACAGATATTGACATAGCTCTATCCTCTAAACCATTTAATCAACAAACTAGTTTATGTCCAATCGTTGTTATATTCGGCAGTGTCATTGCTACCCACAATAATAACTTCGGCAACAATAGTCACACGAGTATGCATCAAACGGGAGTCGTGGTCATTAAAATAATCTTCTAATTCTGTACAATAGGCATTCTTGAAATTGATAGTCTTATAGCTACGCTTATTCTTTTGTGAATAGACCACAAACTTAAATACTCCTGAATACACTTGTGTCTTACTGAACATCCACTTATAGAAGAAAACATTGTCGTCACTCCATGATGGCATCACAAAGGTTATAGCACCGCCACGCGGGCGAGTAGATGGTTTTCCAGTGCTGTCAGTAGCCTGATAAAACCGATATTTACATTCCACAATACCATACTTTTTACCTGCCACCTCTATTTTGCCATGGAAGGAATCGTTTTCACTGCCAGCCTCAACACTACCACCTAACATGTCGCTATTGACAGACCTCGCAGCGCTCATTGCGCCATCGATAGTAGGCACACTGCTTGTTATGTCACTCAAATCACCAAGGAAACTATCAAGTCCACCCTGTAGTTTGTTCACTGTATCACCGACAGCCCTTTCCGCTGCATCCTTTATCTGGTTAGCCGCATTCATGGCTTTGTCAATGGCGGCATCCGCCTTACCAGTAAGGTCGCTGACTACAGAATCTATTTTGTCCGAGACAGCATTTGCGGCATCACTTAGCTTATTGGAGGCTTCGTCTATCATAGAACCAACCTTGTCGACAGCGGAATCGGCAGCATCGGCAATCTTATTCTTCACCTCATCGACCTTCTCCATAGCTTTGTCTGCCATCTCTTTGGCTTCATTAGCTATTTCATTGGCCTTATCCTCTATCTTATTGGCTATTTCCTTGGCCTCGTTCTCAATATTTTCAACCGTCTCCTTTACCTTGTTTTCAACTTCGTTGACAATATTTTGAGCCTTTTCCTCTATTTGATTGGCAATTTCTTTAGCTTCGTTTTCAAGTTTCTCAAACTCTTCTTTAGCTTTCTCACCTAACTCCTCAGCTTTTTCCTGAATCTCCTTGGCTTTGTTCTCTATTTTATCGACGGCCTCTTTCGCCGTGTTTTCAATTTGCTCAACGGTATCCTGTATTTTCTCTTCCACCTGAGTGGCAATCTCTTTGGCTCCATCCTCTATCTTCTTCGCTGCCTCAGTAGCCTGTTCCTGAATATTGTTGATACCATCCTCTAGTTTTTCTGTTACAGCTTTGGCCTCTTCCTGTATTTGGTTGACAGTATTCTGGACTTGCGACTCAAGATTTTGTGCCATTTCTGTGGCTTTTGCTTGAGCATCGTTGATACCGCTTTCAATCTGACTGCCTATTTCTGAAGCCTTAGATTGTACGGTATCAATGCCATCTTGAATTCCGCTCTCGATGCGGCCAGCCACCTCTTGGGCCTTATTTTGTACATCATTGATACCACTCTCAATTCGATTGCCGACCTGCTCGGCTTGCTGTTGAAGCTGCGATGCCATCTGGTCGGCTTGCTCCTGCAACTGTGTTACTGCCTGTGATGCTTGATTCTGTACTTCTTGTATTCCATCCTCTATCTGAGTCGTCAGTTGCTGAGCTGTATCTTGCAACTGAGTAACAGCATTCTGTGCCTGCTGTTGTACTTGTGCCACGGCACTTGCAGCCTGAGCACTTGCCTGACTGGCAGCTTGTGATGCTTGTTGCTGAATATTAGTTATACTATCTTGTATCTGACTACCCATCTCCTGGGCTTTAGACTGCAACTGATTGACACCGTTCTGGGCTTGCTCCTGAATAGATGAAACAGCATTCGATGCTTGTTGTTGCAAACTATTAGCACCCTCTTGCAATTTACTGCCCATGTCCTGAGCAGAACTCTGTATCTCAGAAGCGACACTCGAAGCCTGTGATTGTATCTGTTGAGCTGTTTCCTGCACCATATTTTGAGCGGAACTCATTACTTGCTCCATTTGTCCGGCAACACCCTGAGCGGTGTCCTGTATAGCACTCGCAGCATTCTGGGCTGTTGACTCTATTTGACTAACTGCATTTTGAGCAGCATTCTGCATGGAACTAGTAGCGTTTTGAGCAGCTGACTGAACTGAGTTCACAACATTTTGTGTCATGCCCTGAGCAGTGTTCATTGCATTATTCGCTGCGTTCTGAACAGAACTGGCGACATTCTGACCCACATTCTGGGCAGTATTCATAGCATTATTCGCTGCGTTCTGAACGGAACTGGCGACATTCTGACCCACATTCTGGGCAGTGTTCATAGCATTATTCGCTGCGTTCTGAACGGAACCGGCGATATTCTGGCCCACATTCTGGGCAGTATTCATAGCATTATTCGCTGCGTTCTGAACGGAACTGGCGACATTCTGGCCCATATTCTGGGCAGTGTTCATAGCATTATTCGCTGCGTTCTGAACGGAACTGGCGACATTCTGACCCATATTCTGGGCAGTGTTCATGGCATTATTCGCTGCGTTCTGCATGGAATTAGAGACGTTCTTACCCATATTCTGGGCGGTATTCATCGTCTTGCTAGCCGCTTTCTGAACAGAACCGGCAGCATTCTTTACCATATTCTGAGCTGAGCCAGTAGCATTCTGTGCTGCGTTTTGCACAGAGCTGGCAGCATTCTCAGCTGTATTTTGCAAGCCAGATACGGCATCCTCCGCACCTTTTTTGATAGAATCGGCCGCTTTTGATAAACTATCAAGGAATCCCATGCGTATACTATTTAAAAATAAGGTATTATTAAAGGCTTAAAACAAAAGGTAAATCCTTGGAACCCCATAAGAGGCTCCAAGGATTATGTAAGATGACTAGTTATCGATCGTCCAGCGGTTATTGTGACGAGCATTGCCAATAGAAATCTCCTTGGCAGAGATGGTGAACTCCTCATACTGCTGTACCTCATTCTTATTGTCATAGGTTTCAGCATACTCTACGAGATAGCCCTCTGTGAAGTCGAGATGCTTCATCTCACCACCCTGACGGTTGGGGAATGATATTGTGCCTGACTTACTCATGTATGTGTCACACATCCACTCAAGCAGTTCGGTATTACCATCATCGTTTGACTTTACCTTTACATAAATCTTACCACCGCGAGTGGTACCTGTAGGCTGACCTTCAACATCGGTCTGCTGATTCAGTTCGTAACGAACGTACATTACTTCACGCTCGGCTATGCCGTCAGCGTTGATAGTTACTGTTCTTGTTGCCATATCTGTTTGTTTTTAAAAATTAATAACATCAATTATTTACGAAACATTTTGATCCCATTCCACACCAGCTTGTCCATTGTGACCTGTCAGCTCGATGAAGAAGTTCTTAGCTGCGAAGAAAGGCTTCAGCTCTACCTCAATCTTAATGTCTTTTGTCTTGGGATCTTGATTAATACCTTTAAGGTTGTAATTCTCAATAAGTTTGCCTGGGCCTTTATAGTCACTCAAGAAGTCGTGTACAGCCTGTTGCAGTTCTGCTTTCACAGCCGAGTTCCAATTGATGAATGCCTCGTCGTTGAAGAAGTTCTGGAACACTTTTCCTATCCAGTCGAACACACGTACGATAGGATACTCTTGCAGTCCGAGAGTAGCACCGTTATAAAGTGAACGATTCGAGAATGCCATTGTGCGTCCATCTTCTTCCACCATAGGAATCACGCCCTGATCTATAAGAGCGGCGATTTCCGACTTACGCAAGTCAAGGCGTGCGCCCTTCACATTGCTCAGCGTTCCGAATTTCTTTCCTGCAGCACCTTGTGCTATAACAATCTCATCGGTGTTGGTCATACGTCCTGCCAAAGCTGCTGAAGCTGGAACATACAGATCATCATCTTCGTCTGCGAGCTCCGACTTTTTACGTCCAAGCAGATAGTTACATGTCATGACGACATTAGCCATTTTGGCTTCCTGTCCCTGCATATTAGCATCGTCGAGTTCATCCTTAAGCATGCTGAAATTCTGACTATCCTTGAAATCAGTAACCATCATCACCTTGTTGCGATAAGCTGTGTCTGCCCACATTCGAATGGTACTTGAGTCGCCCAAATAACCTGGGATAATAAGCAGGCTGTAATTGTTCTTAAGGCTCAGACGGTCATAATATTTCTCCATCTCGTCGCGAATAGCCATGGTATCTTCAGAATCATGATACTCTAACTCTTCCTTGTTTACGTTCATCAATGTCAGACAATCCATCTTTCCCTGACCGGCATTTGCAAAGAATGAGTCGAGAGCACGATAAGCTATCTCTAGCTTTCTTATTTCCTCGTGTACATTGAAGAGGTTGTTCTTCATGTTCTGTTCTGCTTTGTCGCGTTTTGCCTTACATGAGTCGATAATCTGCATTGGATCGGTGCCTCCATCTTCAAGGATGCTCACCCAGAGTTCCAACTCGTTCTTCAATTTCTGACGGCTATCAGCATAAGCCGAGTCTGAAAGGAATATGTTCTTTACAGCCTTACGACGTGGGTCCATGTTCTCAACACCCTTGATAAGGCCTTTAACCATTTGGAAACCACCAAATTTGTTAAGTCCGTCAAGACTTTCCTGTAGTAAACCCGCAGGGTTTTCTATTTTTTCTCTTTCACGAAGTTGTACGGCCTCGCCTTGAGCTTCTTTTTTCAATTCTTCTGGCATATTCTTTGTCTTTTAGTATTAATTAATTCACGTTACTTATTCCGCCTCTTCAATCTCTGCCAACAGAGCCTTCAGTGCGTTTTTCAGATTTCCGCGCGCAGCCTCGTCTTTAAGTGTGTTGCGCAGTGTTTTGTTCTTCTCCAACTGTCGGATAACAGAGTTGTAGGCATCAATTTTGCCTTTGGCAGATCCGAGCAGTTCGCTTTGAGCAATCAGCTGCTCATCTTCGAAATCCTTGATCTGCTTGAAATCGAAGTCCTCATATACAGCACCACCCTCTTCGGTTTCCATGGTGACACCTTTCTTGCTGGGTTGATAGTGTTCAAAGACCTCTTTCATGCTCTTAGGCTTAAAGCCCTCTCGCTCTTCGTCGGTGTTTGGAGCCTCGTCAGTGAACTGGTCGGCATACAATGCACGGTTTTGTGGGAACTCGATGATACCATCCTGTGCTTCCACGTCGAGTACTTTTGTAATAACAGTCTTTCTTGCCATAGTACTTTATTGTTTTATTGTTAATAATTAAAAATTTATTCTTTTTTACTCTGCTGATTCTTCATCGGGAATCTCTGCAGGAGGTGCATCCTCGGAATCGGGAGAGTCTATATCCCAGATAATCTCTTTCTTCTCCTCGTCGTACTTCATGGTGACGGTGTCACCAGGGGTGATAGTTCCGGCAATAATGAGTTTTGACAGAGGGCGACGAATCTCTTTCCTGATAATACCGAGGATAGGACGTGCACCATAATGTGCGTTAAATCCGACACTTGTGACATACTTACGTGCCGACTCGTCGATCTCCAGCGTGATATTCTGCTCGTTCAAGGTCTTTAAGAGGTTCTTGATGTGAATATCAAAGATACGGTTTATCATTTCAGGAGTAATCGGCGAGAACGGAACTATCTCGGTAAGACGAGCAAGGAATTCAGGACGGAAATTCCCCTGCATCACCTCTAGCATCTGGTCGTGAGTGGGCACTTTGCCCTCACCGAACGACTTGAAGATATATTCGGAACCGATGTTCGAAGTGAAGATGATGAGTGAATTAGAGAAGTCGCCTACACGTCCCAGACGGTCGTGCAGCTTACCTTCGTCAAGAATCTGCAAGAACAAATCGAACACCGACTTGTGTGCTTTCTCAATCTCATCGAACAGCACCACACTGTAAGGGTGCTGACGAATCTGGTTCACCAACAGTCCGCCTTCTTCATAGCCTACATATCCCGGAGGTGCGCCATAGAGCAACGCCACTGAATGCTCTTCCTTGTATTCGGACATATCGAAACGCAACATTGCCGTTTCGTCGTCGAACAAGAAATTAGCCAGCGATTTGGCCAACTCTGTCTTACCTGTTCCGGTAGGACCAAGGAAGAAGAACGAACCCATTGGCTGTCCTTTCTTGTTGAGTCCTGAACGACTCTCAAAGATAGCATCGAGAATGCTCTTGATGGCATGGTTCTGTCCAACCACACGCTTGTGCAAGATCTCTTCGGCATTGCTCAGTTTCTCGCGCTCTTCGCTTTGTATGTTTCCCATGGGGATACCAGTCATTTTGGCCACCACATCGCGCACAGCATCTTTCTCCAGCTTGGCGGGCTCAACACTCTTTTCCGGATCTTCAGTAGCAGCATCGAGCACTGCCATCTCGCTGGCTATCTTCTTCGAAGCCATTGCACGGTCAAGCAAATCGAGTGCAGATGACGGTAGTCGTCTATCGGGCATATAGCGCTTAGCCAAACGAACTATTTCGGCAGGAACATCATCTTCGATAGGCAGATGGTGGAATTGCTCATAACTCTCGCGTTTGCTCTGAATGATGGCAACGGCCTGCTCCTCAGTGGGTTCCTCAACGGTAATCTTCTCGAAGAATGCAGTAAACTCCTTGTCTTTCTCGATATCCTTTGTATATCCGTCAATGGTAGATGTGCAGACGACTTGTAACTGATTCTTCGAAAGGAGTTTCTTCAGATTGGGCAGAATACCATTCAGTACTGATTGTTTATCCTCAACACGATGGAAATTCTCAATAACGAGCACAGGTTGCGAAAGGCTAAGCAATGAGTCGGACAATTGTTTGAAACGATCTTCTATCTCGCCTTTGTAGCTCACGCCCTGACTCAATGAAATCAAATCGAGCTCATAAGGTTCAAGGTTCTCCAGCGATGCAGGTACTTTCTTATCGCGCACGCGCTGCATAATACCATTAATGAGGCTTGTCTTACCTACGCCTGTCTCACCAACGATGAGAATGTTGGCACGATCCTTACGAGCCAACACTTCTACAACGGATAGTATTTCCTTATCAAAACCAATGACATCGGCATCAGGAAGATCGCTGAGCATAGGAATACAATATTCCGAGCCATTAGCACCGCTGGCAAAAGTCTTAGAAGCTGAACCGCCACCAGAAGGTGCAGACGGAGTCTTGGCTGACGGATCTGCCTGTATGGTGCGGATTATTTTCTCTGGCTGCAATGGCAGAGTCTTCAACTGTTCGTAGCTGAAACCTACGCCAGGCTTTACAAGCGCTGCCAGCAGACAGGGTGGTGTCACTTCAGGCAGACCGCATGTCTCTGCTATCTCAGCAGCTTCGCGAACCACATTCTCTGAATCGTGAGATAGTTCAATACCTTTCATTCCATATGGCGACTTGTCGCACTGCTGCATACGCATGTCGGCCCAGTCAACCATATAATAATAATCTTCGTCGAGAGTGTCCTCGATATAATTCACCATGCCAGCGCTCTTGTGCAACATGGCACGCAACAGATGAGCCGGTTCGATTTTCGGCGACTTGTTGTCAGTCGCAAACGATTGTGCAATGTGCAACAGATCGAACGGGAAATTTTCCAACATTCTTTTGTATTTTTCCATAGGTTAACTATTTTATATGATGCTTAAATAACTCGATGGCACAAAGGCAACGGCAACGGCCGTAATGCCTTCTATATGAACAACGACATGTTTGTTTTTCTTGATACGTTTGATTACACCCTCCACTCCGGCAAATGTTCCTTCGTTTATTCTCACGCGGCGACCTTCTTTGCCGATAAAATTCTTATAATCGAGGAAAATGACACTGTCATCTTGAACAGAGGCGACACGCATGAAATTGTTCATCTGGTCGTCAGGTACGATTATTATCTCGCGCTGACCGTCACCTCCTGCCACGGGTCTCATCATATAGCGCATCGGCTCACATTCTTTCATGGTCGTCTTCAAATGGGTCAACGCCTCCTGAGTAGAATGCACAAAAATAAGATTATGTATGGCAGGCACCAGCTTTCTTTTCCTACCTTGTTTGGTTTCAACAAACTCATAGCGCATCGGAACAAAGTTCTCAATGCCCAAAAGATCCAGCTGCTCTTTAATTTTCAGTTCCCGATGGTAGGTGACACGCATGGGAAACCATTTCAGGTTTAACATCTGAGTAGTTAGATGTGCTGAGACAAAAGAAAAGGGACACTACAAAATAATTTGCAGATTATAACAGTGATAAAAAAATACCTTAATATAACACCCCATATTATGCACTGGCCTCCAGCAACAGCAATAGTATGTATATTACAAATACATCTTCAGATGCTTAGAAAACATATTATCAATCGCAAAATTACATAAATAAAATTTAAAAAACAAAACAATTATTCAAAAAAAATAAAAAAAATACACGAAAAAGAATAGGTTTGTAAAGCAAATGACAATTTTAACATTTTCAGCATAAAGTTTACACTTTCAC
>JAEEGL016142775.1_pt1 | contig 10544 bp, 9 predicted proteins | sample 9134231 | NCBI WGS metagenome assembly JAEEGL01 (sample SAMN16246548, study PRJNA631951) | gut metagenome | biome: gut microbiome; feature: rumen; material: fiber-attached | host: Bos | place: Iran: Karaj | collected 2018-10
AACACCTCGGCGCCGGTCCGCGGGTCGGACAGGCGCATAGAGACGTCGCTCCTGCCGGAGGAACTGACGAAGCTGCCGGCCGCGGCTATGAAGAGCGGCGAGCCGCCCGTCAGGTCGAAGGTGTAGGAGTCGCCCGGCACGGGCGGGGTCTCGCGGGCAAAGGCGTCCAGCACGGCCCCGAAACCGCCGCCGGCGATCTCTCGGAACACCGCTTCGGAACCGAACCGGCCGCGGAACAGGCTTATTATGCGGGCCTGTGTGCGCTCGTCCGGCAGAAAGCCCGGGCCGCAGAAGAACACGGTCCGGTCGTATGCCCGGCAGAGCGACGCTATGAGGTTTTCCGTCGCGTCGGTGCTGTACAGTTCCAGCAGGATCCTTGACATGCGGTGATGACTCCGGTCAGTTTATGTTTATGAGGGATTCGTCCCACATCCCGGGGGCCTTCCTGCCGAGCAGCTCGGCAACGGTCGCCGCGATGTTGGACAGGCCGAAGGTTCCGCGGTCCTCCTTGACGGAGATGCGGCCCTGGCCGGTCGCGTCGTATATGAAGCAGGGGACGGGGTTCAGGGTGTGGGATGTCTTTGCCTTGAACGAGCCGTCGGCGTTGAGCTTCGGTTTTCCGGTCTTCTTGTCGATCTCGGCCATCTCGTCGGCGTTGCCGTGGTCGGCCGTAATGACGGCGACCCCGTGCAGCCTGTCTATGACCGGGAGGATGCGCCCGAGCTGCAGGTCGAGCGCCTCCATGGCGCAGATCGTCGCCTCGAGCGAGCCGGTGTGGCCGACCATGTCGCCGTTCGGGAAGTTCACGCGGTAGAAGTCGTACTCTCCGGCCTCAAGCAGCTCGATGAGCCTGTCGGTGATCTCGGCGCACTTCATCCAGGGGCGCTGCTCGAAAGGCACGATGTCGGACGGGATCTCGATGTACGTCTCGAGCTCTTCGGAGAACTTGCCGGATCTGTTGCCGTTCCAGAAATACGTGACATGTCCGAATTTCTGCGTCTCGGACATGGCCAGCTGGCGAAGGCCGGAGCCTGCCAGGTACTCGCCCAGGGTGTTGGTGATCTCAGGCGGATCGACGAGATAATGCTTCGGTATGTGGAGGTCGCCGTCGTATTCGAGCATGCCGGCGTAGAACACCTTGGGCACCCTCACGCGGTCGAACTTGTCGAAGCCGCCCTCCGGTGCGTCGAAGGTGCGGGAGATCTCGATGGCGCGGTCGCCGCGGAAGTTGAAGAACACGACGCTGTCGCCGTCCTCCACGGCGCCCACGGGCCTGCCGTTCTCGGCTATGACGAAGGCGGGCAGATCCTGGTCTATTACGCCCAGCTCGTCGCGGTAGGTTCGGATGGCCTCGGCCGCGCTCGGGAACTGGCGGCCCTCGCCGAGCACGTGGGTGCGCCAGCCGCGCTCGACCATGGACCAGTCGGCCTCGTAGCGGTCCATGGTTATCTTCATGCGGCCGCCTCCGGAGGCGATCTTCACGTCGAAATCCGGGGACCTGAGGCCGGAAAGGAAGTCCTCGAAGGGGAGGACGTAGTCGAGGGCGGAGGTCTCGCCGACGTCGCGCCCGTCGAGCAGTATGTGGACCCTTACGCGCCTGACACCGTCTGCCTTTGCGCGGACGATGAGCGCCTTGAGGTGGTCGATGTGGGAATGGACGTTGCCGTCGGAGAACAGCCCGAGGAAGTGCAAGGTGCGGCCCGTCTGAGCGACGCCGGCAAGCCTGCGCCAGGTCTCGGAAGCAAAGATCTTTCCGGACTCGATGGACTGCGTGACCAGCTTTGCCCCCTGGGCAAAGACCTGGCCGGAGCCGAGGGCGTTATGGCCGACCTCGCTGTTGCCCATGTCGTCGTCGGAGGGCAGGCCTACTGCGGTGCCGTGGGCCTTGAGCCTGACCCACGGAACGGTGGCAAACAGCCTGTCGAGCGTGGGGGTGAAGGCCCTGCTGACCGCGTTGGAAGGCCCTTCGGGAGCCAGACCTACTCCGTCCATTACGATGCAGAGTACGGGTCCCGGTACGGGGGCCGCCGATGACAGTTCGAGTCTCTTCATTTGCCGCCTCACTCTCCCCGCGTCAGGCCGAGCCTGCGCTCAAGCACGTCCGCGGCAGTATCCAGATAATCGTTCTCCATGAGCTCCAGCATCCCCCTGTCGCAGAGGGCGGAGAGTTTAGGATCGAGCGGGATCCGCGCAAGGAGGTCATAGCCGAAGTCCCCGGCGATCTCCTCGATGTGGCTCTCGCCGAACACCGGGATGTGCTTCCCGCAGTCGGGGCAGACGGCGTAGCTCATGTTCTCGACGAGACCGAGAACGGGGATGTTCATGAGCTTTGCCATGTTGGCGGCCTTGCTGACTATCATGGAGACGAGCTCCTGGGGGGAGCTGACTATGACGATGCCGTCCAGCGGGACCGTCTGGAACACGGTGAGCGGAACGTCGCCGGTCCCGGGAGGGCAGTCTATGAGCAGCACGTCGGTGTCGTGCCAGATGGTGTCGGTCCAGAACTGTTTCACCGTCCCGGCTATGAGCGAGCCTCTCCATACGACAGGGCGCTTCTCGTCGTCGAGCATAAGGTTCACGGACATGACGTCGATCCCGGTGGCGGTCCTCGGAGGGATCATGCCGGTCTCGTCGCCGGTGACCTCGGCGCGGAGCCCGAAGCACTTGGGCACGGACGGACCCGTAACATCCGCGTCGAGTATGCCAACGTTATAGCCTTTCCTGCGGAGCAGCACGCCGAGCATGCAGGTGACGAGGGATTTTCCCACGCCGCCCTTTCCGCTGACGACGCCGACCACGTGTCTGATGTCTGATAGGGGATTGGGTGCCTCCCGGAGATCGCCGGGAGCCTTTTCGCGCGAGCTGCAGTTTGCGGTGCAGGTCGAGCAGTCATGAGTGCATTCTTCTGCCATTGTCAGTCCAGTTCCGGTGCGGCTGTATACCGGTCCGTATCGGGAAATGCTGCCGCTGTATTTGCATTTATCCAGATAATTATATCACAATAAGCGCGCGAATGGAAGTCTTTTCCGTCATTTGGGCCGAGTGCGGGCCGTCCATCCGCCCGGTCCGTCCGGTTCGCGCTCCGCGCGGCGCCGGCGGGCACGTTTTTTCGCGCGTTCACACGATATGACTTGACTTTTTTTCCCGCGGCGGATATACTAATACCCGGAACGGCCGGCCCGCCGGCCCCCATCTGGACAGAGGGAGACTTCAAATGGTTTCAGTATCGTTCCCGGGACTGGGTATCGGTCCCATAACATTCGACAAGGTGGCCTTCTCGGTCGGGAAGATCGAGGTGCGCTGGTACGGGATCCTGATCGTCACGGGGATCATACTCGCGTTCTTATACGCCTCCTGGCGCGCAAAACAGCACAGCATATCCTTCGACGACATGCTCGACGTCGCGGTCTACACCGTGCTGTCAGGCATCATCGGCGCAAGGCTTTATTACGTGCTGATGAGGCTCGACTCTTATTCATCGTTCCTCGAGGTCATATCCATATGGAACGGAGGGCTTGCTATCTACGGCGGGATCATCGGCGGCAGCATAGCGCTGTTCATCGTCTGCCGCGTGAAGAAGCTCAACGCACTGAAGCTCTTCGACTGCGTCTCCCCGGGAGTCATGCTGGCCCAGGCCATCGGGCGCTGGGGGAACTTCTTTAACGGCGAGGCCTTCGGAGCCACGCCGGACGAGAGCCATCCCCTGTATTTCCTTCGCATGGGTCTCCGGCACGAGGGCTGGTCCCAGGAGTACATCTATCAGCCCGACTTCCTATACGAGTCGTTATGGAACCTGCTGGGCTTCATACTCATCAATATCTTCTACCGCAGGAAGAAATACGACGGGCAGATCTTCATAATGTACCTCACCTGGTACGGCTTCGGGCGCATGCTCATCGAGGGCTCGCGCACCGACAGCCTGTACCTCGGCGTCTTCAGGGTGTCCCAGGTGCTCGGCTTCCTGTGCTTCGTCATAGGCACCGTCCTGCTGATAGTGCTGGGCGCGAGGGCGCGCCGGCTGAGGCTGGCCGAGGGAAGCTACGATTCGGTCTACGGCCGTGTGCTCGGCGAGCGCGAGCGCGGCGGCAGGCCCGCCGCAGCGGCGGACGCCGCGGCCGAAGCCGCCGAAGCAGGAGCCGAAGAGGCCGGTTCCGAAACAAAAGCAGCCGGCGCTGAATCCGCAGAGGCCGGCGATGAAACCGCAGCCGGCCCGTATGAAAAAGCCGGAGCCGAAGCGGACTCCGGAACGGATGCTTATGCGGAAAAGCCGGACGGGCAGTCCGGCGGGGAGGCGTGAGATGCCCGCAAAACTCATTGACGGAAAACTGGTCTCGTCGGTCCTGCGCGCCGCCATCCGCGAGGAGGCGGACGCCTTTGCCGCAAAGCGCGGAAGAAGGCCGGGGCTTGCGGTCGTCAGGGTCGGCGACGACCCCGCCTCCGTGGTCTACGTCAGAAACAAGATGCGGGCCTGCGACGAGGTCGGCTTCACCTCCGCGGTGTTCGTCCTTCCGGGGGATACGTCCGAGGAGGCTGTCCTGTCCAGGATAGCCGGGCTCAACGCCGATCCGCTATACGACGGCCTGCTGGTCCAGCTCCCGCTGCCCGCTCATCTGGACGAGCGCAGGATCATCTCCGCGGTGGCAGACTCCAAGGACGTGGACGCCTTCCACAGGCTCGACGCGGGCCACCTTACCCTGGACGGCGGCAACGTGCTGCCGTGCACCCCTTACGGCATCATGGAGCTGCTCCGCTACTATGAGATCCCCGTCCGCGGGCGGGAGTGCGTGGTAGTCGGGCGCTCGCTCATAGTCGGCCGCCCGATGGCGGCGCTGCTCCTAGCGGCCGACGGCACCGTCACCATAGCGCACAGCAGGACGGCCGACCTTGCCGCAGTCACGTCGCGCGCCGACATCCTTGTCAGCGCCGTCGGCAGGGCGGGGCTCATCACGGCCGGCATGGTGAAGCCCGGCGCGGCGGTGATCGACGTAGGCATGAACCGCGACGCACAGGGGAAGCTGTGCGGCGACGTAGACTTTGCAGCGGTATCCGAAGTCGCCGGCTACATCACGCCGGTCCCGGGCGGAGTCGGGCCCATGACCGTGACCATGCTCATGAGGAACACGCTGAGCGCCGCGCAGGCGGCGTCCGGGCAGATGCCGGACTGAGGCGGCGGGCTCGAGGCTTAAGACTGAAGCATCGAACGCATCGCGCCTTACGGCCGCAGGACGTCACCGAACGATAATAAACAGCATAGGCATAAGCAATGAGCCGCCTGTCCCCGGTATTCCGGGAGACAGGCGGCTGCTTTTGCCGCGCGGCGCCAGGCCGGCGGCTCAGGTGAAGTGCCTCTTGTAATAGATGATGAGTACTACTATGCCGACCGCTATGACGGATATGACGACTATCCAGAGGATCAGCACCGAGTCGGGTCCGCTGTCTGAGGAGTCTCCGGTGGTCTCGGGCGTCTGTCCGGTGACAGGCGACTGGTCCGCCGTCGAGACTTCCGGAGTCCCGGGGGTCGACTCCTCGGGCGGCTCGGTCCCGGTATCGGGTCCCTGTTCCGTGTCGGAACCGGAATCGGTATCGGGCGTCTGCGTGATCGGTGCCGAGGTCTGCACGGGAGCGGTCGTATCGACGTGGGTGCCCGACAGGTTGACCTCGACGTCGACGCCGACCGTGTGGCCGCGGCAGGAGAAGTAGACCTTGGTCACGCTCTCGTCGAGCGGGCCGGAGGGGGTTATGGTGTACTCGCCCTCATGGAGCAGCACGGGCGATACGTTCGCGTCGCGGTAGTTGAGCACCAGCTTGAGGCCGGTCGGATCGAAGCTCTGACCGGTGCGGTAGACGGTGGTCGTCGGCGTGGAGAGGATCGATATGGACTTGACCTTGCGGGCCTTGACGCTGACCTTGCAGTCGGCGTCGAAGTTTTTGTAGCTGACCGTTATGCGGTAGGCGCTGTCGTCCTCGTCGCTGTCGAGGAAGAAGGGCGAGGTCTGGGAAACTGTGTAGCCGGTGACCGGGACCAGGCTGCCGTCGTTGTAGACGAGACAGACGACCATGCCCTCGGAGCTGAAGTTCTCGCCCTCGTTGTAATCGACGGTCGCGGGCGGAGTCGTTACGGCCAGCGCCGTGGGCTCCTTTGCCACGACCTCAATGAACTGCGTCGCGTCGTAGTGGACGGTGGGGCTGAGGGAATAGCGGACGGTGAACGAGGTCATGCCCTTGGTCACGGGGCTGTCGAGAGCCGGCACGGTGCTCAGCATCTCGAACGGGACCTCCTCGGGCTCGGCCACGTCGGTGTAATAGACGAGGACCCTGATCCCGGAGATGTCAATGCGCTGGCCCTCGACGTACCTGATGAGAGTCGGGGGGGCTGAGATCTCGATGCGGTCGACGCGCCGGTCGGAGAACACCATGAACTCGCACTCGGCGGAGTAGCCGTACCAGCTCACGTAAGCCTTGCTGTCTGTGGCGGAGAGGGGATCGGGAGCTGTGACCTGGCACTGGGCGATGTCCAGCTTGACCGTGCGGCCGTTGTCGTACGTAAGGACCATGATCATTCCGGCGGGGTCGAAGCTCTCGCCGACCGAGTAGGCGGTCTTGGTCGGAGCCTTCAGCACGGCCAGTGTGCCGCTGTGAACGGTCAGTATCCCGGACAGGTCGACGGGGCGGCCCTGCCAGGAGGCGGTCACGGTGCTTCCCGACGTTATGGCCGCCGGATAGGTGAACTCGGCCTCGTCGGTGATGTCGATGCGGAACTCGTCGCCGTACATGGCCTTGAGCGTGATGCCTTCGGTGGTGAAGACGTCGCCGGCGTAAAGATCGAGGTGGCCGACGCGTTCGGCGACGATGCTCTGGAGCGGTACGGTGTCGACCCTGATGACGGTCGATCTGCCGTCGAGCGATATCGTAACCGGCGAGGTGCCGTCACTGCCGGGTGTCAGGGGCTGATCCGAGACGTCGTAATTGAAGACGGGGGAGGATTCGGTCTCGCCCTCGTAAAGGGCTCTCACGGAGAGCTCTTCGGAGGTGCATGAGAACAGCTGCCCCTCGTAGTACTTGGTTGACGAGGTGAACGTGGCGTACAGGGTGCTGACCCTGCGGACCTTGACGCTGACCGATGTGCTGACGGTGTGGCTGCCGAGAGTGTAGGAGACCGTGACGGATGTGATGTCCGGGGTCATGGGGATCTCGGCGTCGCAGGAGAAGACGCAGTCGGCGACGGGGACCTGCTTCTCGGTCCCGTTTGCGTAGACGAGGGAGATCTCCATCCCCTCGGTGCTGAACTTGTCCTCGCAGGACCTGTAGACCGTCTTGTAAGTGCCGCCGACCTTCAGGGAGGAGACGGGCACGACGGTAACCGGGACGCCGGACGTGGTGCCCGTGACCGTGCACAGGAACTGCGCCGTGGCGCTGCCCGTGCCGGCATCCGGGACCAGCGGGGCCGTCGTCAGGCAGACGAGCTGATCGGCCGCGAGCGGCGAGACGGACCCGTCGGAATAGACGAGCGAGCCTGAGTAGCCCTCGGGAGAGAACAGGTCGCCCTCGAGGTACGAGGAGCAGCCCGACACGCAGGTGACGAAGAATCCGGCCGGCACGGGCGCCTCGGCGGCGGCGGGCGGGTCCTCCGGAGGGGTGGCCTCTCCGGCGGCCGCGCAGAGCGGCAGCCACAGGCAGCACAGCGCGGCGAAGAGCGCCGCGGCCGTTATATTGAACTTCAGGCGTTCAGACATAAAAGTGATCCTTTCGGAAGTGATAGGGGCCGGCGGCGCTCCGCGCCGCGGCAAGGCTCCAACAGTCTATATTATACCATTACGGTCTTTTGCTTTCAAGTATTTTCACCAAAAGAACAGAAAAGAACCGATGCGCAGTCACACACCGGTTCCGTTCTGACCGAAGTCATTCAGCGTAAACGCTGACCTGCTTCTTGTCCTTTGTCTTGTGCTCGAACTTGACCTTACCGTCGATCAGAGCGTAGAGAGTGTAGTCGGTGCCCATCCCGACGTTGTTTCCGGGATGGATGGCCGTGCCTCTCTGCCTGATGATGATGTTGCCGGCGACGACCCTGGCACCGTCAGCCTTCTTGACGCCGAGTCTCTTGGACTCGCTGTCGCGGCCGTTCTTGGTGGAGCCAACGCCCTTTTTATGAGCAAAGAACTGCAAGGAAATTCTGAACATCTTTTTTCTCCTTCCTGGTTTCGCGCCGTATCATACGCAGTCGCGGTCTATTACGTCCACGTCGAGAAAGTCGGAGTAGTCGGCGAGCAGATCGTTGAGCTGGTAGTAGTAGGCAGTGAACAGCCCGGCTACCGCGTAACGCTTTCTTTCGTCGCTCTCGAAACGGGGCAGGGCGGCTCTGGCAGTGACCCGGATGCGGGTCGCTCCCTCGTTCACCTCGTAAACGACGTCCGAGGCGTAGCCTATCTCGACCGCGTTGACGATGAGCATCGTCATGGCCGACAGGGCGGCGCACAGCACGTCGTCTCCGGCTTCACCGTAACCGGTGTGCCCGTTTTCCTCGAAACCGTAAAAGACTCCGTCGCTTCTGTAGAATACGACCTTTGTCATTGAAAATCAGCCCTCGATTTTCAGGATGTTGACCTTTGTGTAAGGCTGTCTGTGGCCGATCTTTTTCTTCTCGTTCTTCTTGGACTTGTACCTGAAGACGGTGATCTTGGGGCCTTTGCCGTTGGCAAGGACCTTGGCGGTTACCTTTGCGCCCTGGATTGTGGGGCTGCCGGCCTTGAAATCGCCGTTGGCGGACAGGGCAAGAACGTTCTCGAATACGACTTCGCTTTCTTCTTCCGCGTCGAGCTTTTCCACGAAAATGGTATCGCCTTCGCAGACCTTGTACTGCTTTCCGCCGGTCTCGATGATCGCAAACACGAAAAGCACCTCTCTTTCACTAAGACTCGCTGTATGGACGGCGCCGTGGGGACGGACTTTCTGGCCGTAAACAAGCGGCATATTATTATACTACGGCGATCGGGTGATGTCAAGGACTTTTTCAAAAAAAACTTGCAGTGCCGAGAAGGGCAAACTGCAGTGAATTCCCAAAGTAAATTCCACAGTGGAATTTGAAGTGGAATTTAGTATGGGAAGAAAAATGTGGTAGAATTTAGTCTGGGAAAAGGAGGCACCAGACTATGAATAACGAAAAAAAGAACAAGCACCTGACGTACGATGATCGGCTTGAAATACAGGAGTGCCTGTGCAAGGGTATGACATTCAAGGCGATCGGAGAAAGGATTGGAAAAGATCAGACTACTGTATCCAAGGAGGTAAAGTTACATGGTAAAGTATACTCAAGCGGGTTTACAAAAACAGATGAATACTGTCCGAAACTTCTGAAAGCTCCGTTCGTATGCAACGGATGTCCGAAAAAGAATCATTGCAATTGCAAGTATCCCCGGAGGGTATACAATGCCAAGTCCGCTCAAGAAGAATACGAGCGCGTACTGGTTGAATCGAGAGAAGGTATTCCGCTTAACAAGGAGGAATTTTACAGGACCGAAGAGATTATTTCATCAGCGGTAAAATCAGGGCAGCACGTATATCATGCTATCCAGACAAACAATCTCTCGGTATCAAAGACAACTGTTTACAGGCACATTGAACAAGGATACTACACAATATCCAAAGTAGACCTTCCCCGTGCCGCCAAGTTTAAGCCCAGGAAAAAACAGAGGGGAGAATACGTGCCAAAAGGCGTTAAGGCGGGCAGAAGTTTTGAGGATTTCCTGCTTTTCCTTGAGGAAAACCCTTCGACCAACTATGTTGAAATGGACACAGTTATAGGAAGAGTCGGCGGAAAGGTTATTATGACGTTTCAATTTGTAAACGTGGACTTTATGTTCGGATTACTGCTGGACAACAAAACCGCTGCCGAAGCTGCCGGCAAAATCCGCAATCTGAAAATGAAACTCAGTTCCTCCAGATTCCGTTTCGGTGATGTCTTCCCGGCTCTTTTGACTGATAACGGCGGAGAATTCAGCGACGTTTTTTCTTTTGAAAACGATTTTGACGGCAACTCCGAAACGAAAATGTTTTTCTGTGATCCGAACGCCCCATACCAGAAACCGCACGTTGAAAACAATCATACCCTGTTCAGGGGTATTGCAGAATCCGGAACCTCTTTTGACGGCTGGACTCAGGAAAACGTCAATCTCATATTCTCTCACATTAACGCCGTAAAGAGAAAGCAATTCAACGGGAAAACCGCATATGACATGTTTACGTTCGCCTATGCGGAAGATCTTGCCCATGCGTTGGGAATCTCTTTTGTTCATCCAAAAGATGTTATTCAAACTTCAAAATTGCTGAAGCGTTTTTCTTAAAGTAAATTCCACTTGCTGTGGAAGTTAGTCTGGGAAATTACACTCTCAGGCTTTTTTGGCATACCTTTTTTTACTTTTACCCTCGATTTTCCTCCGTTTTTCCTCCGTTTTTCCTCCGTCTTTGGCTTTTCACAATCTTACTTCCACGAATTTCTCATAGTAATTTCCACCGCTTTCCTACTGTGGAATTTACTTTGGGAATTCACG
>JAEEGL016439242.1_pt1 | contig 10544 bp, 7 predicted proteins | sample 9134231 | NCBI WGS metagenome assembly JAEEGL01 (sample SAMN16246548, study PRJNA631951) | gut metagenome | biome: gut microbiome; feature: rumen; material: fiber-attached | host: Bos | place: Iran: Karaj | collected 2018-10
AACCAGATCTTTTGATAATACTTACAGGTGGTCAGATGGCATACACCCGTCCTGATGGGGTAAAGATTATACCATTAGGTTGCCTTAAAGATTAGTCCTCTTAAAAGGCAAAGGCCAAATTAAATAGGTTAAGTACTATAATACCCTTAAAAACCTCACTCGAGTGAAATCATCGATTGAGCTAGCTGAATTCATGAAATCACCCGGCTCAATTCACGATTTGGGCTATATATAGTAAGATTACCTGCTTTTTGTGCTTTTTTTTTCTACCTTGCACCAATATACAGTTTGCCCTTCAGACATTGCTAGATGTGCTGAAGGGCGATGGGGAACCAGTGGAATATGTTCAGAGGTTGAGAAAATAATCAGACCATAACTAAGGAGGCAGAATTACCTGCCTCCTAAATCTTTGGATTTTTTCGTTTTTAGACGATATTTTTCTTTGGATATTTTTTTAATATATATGCACCTAGATAATCAGATAGTTGCGTGTATTAGCGGGACTGTTCTTAGATTTCTCTTATTTGTCAAGAAAAAAAAGAGCTATCCCGCTAATCTATTGCTTTATTGTTTCTTTTTCAAAGTCATTTTTCTACCTATTTCATTAAAATATCCATGTGGGAAACCACACAAAGTTAAGACTATCTCAGAATCACTTTTTTGTGTAATCTCAAAAATCGTAAAATCATCAGGATCCACGTTCTTTGAAGTTACATTATGAAGCGTAATATACTTTCCAGAAGTAGCTTTTCCAACTTTTGTTGCATCGTAATTATCAGTGATAGCATTTGACAGATAATACGTGTAGTCAACCTTTAATGTCTTATCAACGACTTCTTTTCTTATGGGATGAAAGAAATGGATATGTTCAGACGTATACATTTTCTTATTATCAAAAGAAACAATTGTTGTATCAATTTTTCCTTCTTCAACACCATCTTCAAGAAGTATCCATTTGTTACTCTTTAAGAAGTTGATGCTCAGTGTTGCCTGTGCACTCATTGTTTGTATACAAAATATACATACAAGTATTGCAAAAATTTTGTTCATAGTCATATTTGTTTTATTTTCTAATTGTAAGTGTATGGAGAGATTGCTATAATTAAAACGCTATTGCTGCCAATTTCAATTTTTCGAATTGCACCAGTTGCAGGATCTACAACAATTAAATCATTGTCATTATCATAACCGACAACAAGCACTGCATGACCTGATAAAGGTTTACCATTATTATATATGGGATAGCACAAAATAATTAAATATTGGTTATCAAGATAACTCTTGATTTCATTGCTTTTGATTTCAACATATTGGAAACCTTCATAAGATAGTAGTTTATCTGCATCACTGGATTTTACTCCTTCAAAGTTTTTTACATCTGATATAACCAAGTAATCTAAGTAATATGCCATCCTTAGAATATCATCATACTGTCCATTACCATTAATATGAATGCCATTTTTATAATCTGGAGTGGAATGTTGTATATTATATATATATTCCATACAACATAGAAAGCATGCATATTTATTTGGCAATTGTCCTCGCCACTCTGTTGGAATTTTATAATTTGGTATCAATGTTTCGCCATTCTTTGGACTGTAAAGAGTTGAAATCCAACTATTACCTGTGTTACTACCCCAGTCCCCCGTAGATGGTCCTCCAATACCACTCGAACCTGTGTCGTTTCCACTATTCCCAGAAGAGTTCCCGGAGTTGTTATGTCCGTTGCAGGTACATCCATCGCAAGTACATTCGCTTGCGGGTTTGTGGCATAGAGCACATGTGCCAGTACACGAATGACCATTGCAAAATACGTATGTCTGCCCACAAAATGCACATTCAACAGTGCGTTTTGGACAATCCTGTTCCAGATGCATCTGAAGATTCCTCTTCTCAACAGTCATATAGCACGCTGTACAGGTTGTGTACTGGGAACCAATTACGACAACCTCAGGAAGTGTTTCTTCGAGCCATACTTGAGCCATAATCCTACCACATTCAAAGTTCAACGAACCTTTATCTATTGTTACGTGCAAATTTAGCAACAATAACATGAACAAAAGAATCCTTTTCATTTATTTAACAGAATTGTAGAATGTCCGTGATACTTACCTGCCTTCACGTTAACAACATAAACGCCATGAGTCAGATTAGTAGAAATCGTTAAACGCTGCTGACCTGCACTGAGAGAACCTAGTTTGTAGCTCTTGGCAAACAAACCGTTCTGAGAAGTAAGACTGACTGTCGCGCCCGTCACATCTTCGGGGAGTACGAACCGAACCTCGATTTGTCCTGAGCCCGGGATGGGATAAGCTTTTATGGCACAGAGGTAGGGATCCTTGACTGTTTCATTGTCGCTATCCCTGCTTAAAGCTAAGTACATAGGCCTCAGAGGCTCGTTGTCCGTGTAGGAAAACATGCGCAAGCTGCCAGTAAGAGAAGTGCCGACAAGCGCAAGAGTAGCATCGTCGAATATGCAGTTAATCTTACCATTGTTTCTATAGTGGTCAGTCATTCTGATTTTCGTATCAGTAAAAGTAAGTCTGTCATCATCTGTCAGTTTTGCAGTAACAGGAATAGTATCCTTACCTTGTATCCATGATCCATGATACTCGTTGCCTGTTTTTGAGAAAGAGATCTCAATGTTCTCGTTTCTGACAATCTGTCTGCCGCTCCAGTCGTACGTAACAAGGACTCCCTTGTATTCTCCTGCAAGATTACTCTCGATATTCATGAATGGCTCGACATCAGGCATTGACTCTGGAATATATTCATCTTTGTCAGAAAGCAATAAAACATTCTCAACCTCCGACTTGTCCCGTATTGTCTCCTCTATAGCCAATATATAATTGTTTAAGGCTGCTTTCTGAAGAATGTCTTCGGCCTTCTGTGTATCCATCTCAACACCGAATCCGTTTCTATAGCATAGGCCAAGCATATACTGGCACGAAGGACTGTTGCCCTTCAGATCCTTTTTGAAATACGCTACTGCACGCGAATAATCTTGAGTGCATCCAAATCCTTTATAGTACATATATCCGGCGGCATAGCAGCAGGCAAGATTTCCTAATTCTGCTCCTTTCTCAAAATAATGCACAGCTCTTGCAAAGTTCTGACAGCGGCGAGGAGCATCTTTCATCATCTTGCCGAGATTATAGTATGCATCTGCATTCCCAAGACGTCCAGCCTCTTCAAAGAAAGTGATAGCCTGAGCCGAGTCTTGACTTACGCCAATCCCTTTAAGATATACTATACCTAGTGCATTCTGGGCCTTCGCCTTGTGTTTGTCCTCTACATTTTTTAAAGTCTCAATAGCCCATTCTGTGGATTTGCCAACAGTTTTTCCTTTAAGGATGTCGATGGCATCAGAAACCACATCGCCCGATAACTGCGCAAAAGTGGTGCAAGGCATGGTCAAAAGACATACCATACCAATAGCAAATATACTTCGTTTCATAAGCTTGTTACCATTTTAAGTCATTAACTTCAGGATCATTATCATTTTTCTTACCATTGAGCTCTTCCTTGTTTCTAAGAGAGCCGCTCATCCTGACTATCAGAGGCTGTTGTTTCCAAAGATCCGAAAGATTCTTCTTCAGTTGTTTCTCATGCCCCACGAACATCTCGTTTATTACACACTCCATGGTGTAGTAGTCTATGGCTTGGTTGCAACATGTTGCACTATCCTCGTCCATTACCATCCCTGCATTCTCGAGTTCATTCCAAGTTGCAACCCCCTTTTTTATACAGGGCAATGCGTGCTTCGCACTAAGGATTTCTATCAGTTGAGTCTTCTTGAGATAGTTTCTGAGACTGTCCATGACCTCTATATCGTAGTTATAGTTAGGGTCAACGCGACGATGCTTTGCTACGCTAAGGCCAAGGTTTATGATTTTGGAATAGTTTTCCCTGCTCACCCCCATATGTTCAGCAAAGCGAAGCGCTATACTTATGTTGGAACCAGCCACCTTGTCATTGTAGGTAAGCAGACGCACGTCTATAGAGTCCTGATACAAATCATCGATTCTTTTTTTGTTGGCGACTCTTTCCCATGGCTTTTTGCAGAGAATATTGTAAGTGGCTTTCCTGCTCTCACGCTCAAAAATGAGTGCTTCCACAAATGGAATATCCTCTTTAGACAGGACATAATCTTGACGTAATTCTTGATAGGCATCCTCTGCAGCAATCTTGGACATAAAAGCCAATTCCTCTGCATGACTTTCTTGAACAGCCAATTCGTCGGCTGTCCATTCAATGATGGTAGCATTGGCATTGGCAGATAAAGCCAGTCCGAAAGCTGCGACTAGAATTTTTTGTTTCATTTGAGTTATACTTTTAGTGATTAATTAGTGATTAATATATTATACGCGTATAGTCTTTCCCATTTAGATAATTCTCTGCCTCCGTCTTTATAAAATGCACATTTTTTGAATGTATCTTTTCTGAAGTGGAAATAATTTCGCCAGCAATTATCCTTGCTTGACTTTTGTATCCAAGTCTGTCATACATCATCATCAGGTGGTACTTCAATGAGAAATTCTTGGGTAACATGAAAACTGCAGTTTTTAGGATTTCAATCGCTGATTTATAATTCCCGATATGTTCTTTGCAAATCGCAGATTTACATAATAGCAAAGGTGCTGAGGTATATTTTCTTGCTTCCGTGTAACAGGAGTCTGCTGCAATGTCATTGTGGATTTGCTCATTGCACTTAGCCCGATATCTCCAGTACAGTTCAGAGGTTCCTATTGCGGGATAAAGGTTTCTGATATTCTCCAGATTATAGTTTTGTTCATCTTTATATGCTCTCAACTCAGATTGACTTACCAATAGGGTGACATTCCGATAAAGAAGAATAATGGAGATTAGTGAGACACCCAAAATAATGACGTATCTGGAAAGTGAGTTATCTGTCCGCTGTCCGGTTTCTTTAATTCCAATCGCCATAGCAGAAATCGTTATTATCCATGGGGATATGCCGCAATAAACGCTGTTAGTCATTGACATAATGACTACTGCTACCAAGGCCATGGCACATGTATTCTTTTTGTTTCGATGAGCTTGATATGCGGGGAAAAGAAGAAATATCAGATACAGAGCTCCACCGAGTATACCTCCCTGCACTCCGTGTTCTATGATATCATTATATGCACTACCACTTGCTGTAGCCAGGTTGCTCTGTAAGTAAGCATCTCGATGACTAGAGAAATAGCGTGATTGATGCAGGTTGTATTCTACCTCGTATTTCCCATATCCACATCCTAATGGATTATCTGCAATCATTTCACAGTCTCTCTGCCAAATGAACAGCCTGCCATCTGCCGATTCTTTCTTCCAATTGTAACATAGCATCGATAAGACTAGGAGCACTATTGCAACACATGAAATCTGAAATATTCCGAATTTGGTCTTAGTCTTATTTGTTATGGTCTGCCTAATCTTAGGAGACCTGATAGCGAGATATAGGATGATAGCGCTACAACCCAGATAAGCTGTCCGGCATTTTAGAACAAAGATAAACAATATCATGAGGACAAAAAGTAAGCACATGCTATTAACATGCTTCTTTTGTTTAATCTTCTGAATAACAAACGGAATACTGATAGTTAGAGCTATTGCTGCTGTGTTTGGATTGTCAGTCGTACCGGTAATCTCGAAAAATGGATTGTCTGATTCTAAAATACCCATAGTTTGTGCTAACAGATATATAATATTGATAGCAGAGATTAGTATGATGCCATACTCCAAATGAACATTCTCCATAACACTCATTTCTGTAGACTGGCATAGTACAACCATAAATAGCAATGTAGAAACGATGTAGCCTTGTTTGTATATCTCAGGGTCAATGATTAAACCATGCAGGAGTATGTATGCAGCAAGACCAATTACTGATAATTGGGCAATGCTAATGTATGGAACACGTTTTTCGTATAAGCAGAAGATGCCAAAGATAATAATCATCAACAGGCCAATAACAGAAGGAAAAAGAGCCTGTGATAAACAGGCATAGCCAAGCAGGTTGGTATCTATGCATGATAGAATACAAACGCAATACCACAAGGTTGTAAAAAGGTATTTCATGCTTACCACCATATTTGTTTTTGATTATCGTAGGTAAATATTCTTTCTTCGCGACCTTTGGTAAGGTCATTAAGAAGATATAGGCCGTTTGATGGGATGTTTTGCAAATTCAATTCCGTTTTGGTGGCACGACCGCGCCAGACTGGACACCATTGTCCATGATCAAAAACATTTAACTGATACTCATCTCCAATTTCTATGCAGTTGCCATCAGTCCTTGGCATATATCTGATCTTACAAACCCTTTGGGGCACTTCAAGTTCTAAGCCGACCCAGTGACCATCAGGACTGTTGCCACCGAAACCAGTTAAAATATTGCCATCAAATGCAGCCTTTAATTCTTGCCAGGAATTCCCTGGTGTGGTACCGATGATATTACCTGTTATTTTCTGACCTTCATTATCATAGAACTCTAACTCATTGATATTACAATAAGAACCTTTGGGACCAATGTATCGGAGATATCTATAAGCACAAGTATCTGTTATTGTCTTTTCGTACCATCCTCCATTTGTTGCACCTTGGTGTTGATACAGGTCTTTAGGGGTTGTAAAGTCAGCAGTGTTACAACCTTGGAATTTGCCATAATTCATGCGTAGATTAAAGTAATCTTGTGCACCGAAGAATGGATATTTGCGCAATAATGTGACAGATTCTTTTTTCTCATAGTCGCAATTTATCTCTCTAATCATGCCTTCATTTGTTAGAATAAAGGGATTCCCTATGGTTTCTAAGATACCATTATCCTGTATGGCCATGATATAGGCAATCCCCCTTCCCATTTTTCTAAAGTTTACTACTCCGTTATTGACCAAGCCATAAAACACAGGTACAACTGTCTTCGTATCAAATACACATATATATATGACACTCTTGTTTTTATATTGCTCGGGCACAGATAGCGAAATATCGGATGTTGCACAGTATTCATCCGTAACATCTATAAATTTTGGATTCCTAAATAATTTTGGAAGAGAGGTTTCATTCCGAAGGTCACATGCGATTTCCTTGTTAATCCCAAAAATACTCCTGAAAACCTTTGGCTTGATGTAACTGTGAAAATATTGTGCTGTATCCCCAGGAACACACCCCATGTAGAATGGCGTCCCTTTTCCGTAGGGGAAAATTAATACACTCCAATTATGTGACCCCGTTCTGTTACCCCAATGTGGAGTGAAGTCGATTGTTGTTGGAATACCCAGAAATCGAGAGAGGGCAACGGTATAGGATGCTTCCTCGCGACAGGTTCCGTACTTATACTTGCAGAGTTCTGAAATGCTTGGCGGAATACTGCCAGTATTACTGGTGTATTCAAATTGTGGCATGATATCAAAAACTTTCAGAGCCTCTGATAAAGCTGTGTTAAATCCGAAAATATTATTCGGATCTTTTATGTCCTCTACTTTTTTGATGCGCCATAACTGAGCTTTATCTGCTGACTCCATATTCTGTATGATAACCTCCTTGCCTGTATCCGAATCTGTTGAGACTTCCCAGAAAAGTCCGGAGTCTTTATTCATAATCTTGCAAAACTCTTTATTATAGGGTATGATGACCCATTTCTGATAGTTACGCTTTAGGAAGGAATACAGACTAACGAAATTGCCGGGTTCTAGACTAACCCACTGATTCTCCATGCATAGATCTGTATTGGTTTCTGGCGAGAACTTCCAACAAGAATTGCCTTGATACTCTATATCTAATCTTGACGATATATCGGCAGAGTCTCTGTTGCACAGGAATACTTTTGTACTATGTTCTGGAATTTCGTTGTCCAGGCTGACATAACTACCTGTTTTTGCATTTGAGATTGTATATACTCCAGAAGACAAGTTTCTTATGTCGTTTGATGTAAGTGAACATACGCTTCCTAATTCAATATAATCCAGTATAAAAGGTCTGTTGCAATAACCAATTGATAGCGTATTTCTACCTTTCTTCAAATGTATAGTATTGCCATATCTATCACTACGGTAGTGATGACTTGATAAAGTAGGTTCCAACATGTTTGATGAGATATACTTTCCATTTACGGAAATTGTTGCTATCGCATCTTCAAAATCTGTACTATATCTTAATTTGATTTTCTTAGTACATTCTACTTTGGATTCTATGCTATAGGTTACAACAGAGCCTTTATTATTCAGCAGCAATGCCTTTCCGTTTAGTGTGCTTGGTTCGGACAAAACAATTGTTCTTTCTGATTTGGCATTTGACGATGATAACCTTACACCTTTGTTGCTGTACACGATTTCAGAGTCAAGGTAAGGGTAATAGTAAGATATGCTATCTAGCCACGCACTTAACGGTTCATTGCTTATGCGATAAGGAAGGACGTAATTGTAGAAATAATCTATGTCATAATCCTTGCTCCATTTGGAATCCCGCCATCTCTTGACGGATTTCTCAATATGATTTATGATATAATCAGCATGAACATTATACAGGTCTAATAACGAGAAGGTCGTTTTAACTTGCTGCCCCTGAAAAACTTGATTTCTTTTTTCTATAGGTAGCCGACCTGCAATAGAGTATAGCTTTCTGATATTATCATCACTCTGAACATCAGAAGAATAATAGTATTGCATTTTTGAAATCAGAAATTCTGCAGCATGTAATTTCAGCGAATCAGGATCTTTTTCGAAATGAGACAAAACCATTTCTAGCTCTTGCTTGTTCTTACCGGCTTTAGACAAGGCAAGCTCGGTCGATTTTTGCCAAGAGGAAAATAAGATTGCCGTTTCTAACAAGACTAATAAGATAATTGCATTCTTCATTTTTTAATAAATGTTGACACAGAATATTGAAGTAGGAGATACTATGTTCTTGAAGGCGATGTCTGTCTTATAATGTTATACCACAATAAAAATAGAAGTTGCCACCATAGTCCAACTGGAGTTCATAGTCACCAGTCAGACTTGAAGGAAATACGACAACACATACTGTGCTGGGGACAATAACCTCATAGGCAACCTCTTCATCCTCGTTAATCATGGTTAGTGTGTAATCATCATGTTCAGAGGTAAACATAAGTATATTACCTTCAAGTGTTACAGATGGGACTTCAGGAGGTAAGGCTGGCGCTTTTGGATGCGGGCGGGTTCCTGTCTTTACTACATAGCCGACAGAGAAATTTAGATTAGATACACCTTGCTCATTGGCAAACAAAGACATACTGCATAAGAATGCAATGATTAAAATGATTTTTTTCATAATACACTTTTGATTGGGGTTTTTCCAGCTGCAAATTTAGCTTTATAATTTGGGCCAATCCTACTCTCAAACGGAGAGATTTTTTCCAAATATTTTCCCGAAATAAGTGTATTACGTTATTATACAGTTGTTTACTAAGACATCCTCATCAACAGACGGTCAAAGATTTCAGGCTTGCCTTCTTGATGGAAGATACATTTCAACAAGGATTTGCGACGTTTTGAAATATACTGAGGTGACTCTTCTAATAGGATTCCAATTTCAGACAAGGAGAAATGAAGGCGGATGAGCAGGCAAAGATGATAATCTAGTTCGTTCAGATGATACTTTGAATATAATGTAGAACGGAAATGTGGTAAACAACCGTCCACCAACTTTGACAGCTCAGCCCAGTCCTTTTTACATACCTTTTCATTGGTATGTCTGGTTAAGGATACAAAATGCTTGTAGACGTCAGAATCAGCTAAGGTCGGCTCAATAGTCTGTTCTTTTTTCAAAACCTTTTGGATTTCATCAATGGCTTGCTGATATCCTTGAATCTCTTTTTCCTTTTGGCGAAGAAGTTCCTCCTTTTCTTCATCTTTCATCTTAACAAGGTCAAATCTTGCTTGCTCCTGCAATTCCATCAAATGGTAGTATTCTGTCTCCATCTGATTAATCTGTCTTTTCTTTCGATGCCAATAGGCTAGGATACTCAGGAAAAGAAGTATTGACAGAAAAGCGAACAGCATCATTCCTGCCTTATTGCGACTGGCCTCCAAAGCCCTTTCTTGTGCAAGGCGTTGATTGCGGTTATAGTTGTAAAGGGCTTGTATATTCTGAAGTTCTTCCTTATTTGATATTTGGAACCGTTTATCAGCTATCTGATAAGATAGCATGGAGTATTTAGCTACAGAATCGCAGACTGCTTTTACCTGATACAAAGACGTTAAACCTTTGCACGCAGCTTCTCTGTTATTAAGATTCTGTGAATGAAGCAAACCTCTGAAATGCTGTTCAGCTGAATCCAAATTGCCAACTTCGAGATGGTACATTCCCAAGTAATAGACGATGATGCTGTCCTCAACAACCATCTGATGTCCCATAGATTCATTCCGCAGCTCAATGTATTTTCGAGCAGAATCGAAGTCTTTTCGTTCTACCATATAAATGCATAATGTTGAGGCAGTGCTGGCAATATCTTCCCTATAGCCATACTCCTGATATTTATCTAACACATATTGCAATACAGAAACAGAGCTGTC
>JAEEGL016513321.1_pt1 | contig 10544 bp, 8 predicted proteins | sample 9134231 | NCBI WGS metagenome assembly JAEEGL01 (sample SAMN16246548, study PRJNA631951) | gut metagenome | biome: gut microbiome; feature: rumen; material: fiber-attached | host: Bos | place: Iran: Karaj | collected 2018-10
ATTATCCTTACGCACGGACATGAAGATCACATTGGTGCTCTGCCCTTTGTTATTCCGGAGATCAATGTACCTGTTTATGGCACCCCGCTTACGATAGCACTGGCTTCAAGAAAACTTAACGATTGTGATATTAAAAAATATAAAGCTAAGGTAATAAGAGCAGGAAATGCAATTACCCTTGGTGATTTCAGAATTGAGTTCATAAGATCTAATCATAGTATCCCGGATTCTGTAATGTTGGCGATATATACGCCGGTTGGGATAATTGTGCATACGGGTGATTTTAAGATTGATTATACACCTGTTAACGGAGAGGCTGTCGATCTTAAACGGCTTGGAATGATAGGGTACAAGGGTGTGTTGGCTGTTTTGCCTGACAGTACGAATGCAGCATTGAGTGGTTCGTCCAAGTCAGAAATGGCTGTGGCAGAGACACTTATTTCATTGTTTGATAAATGCAGGCACGGAAGGATATTTGTTTCGGTTTTTGCCTCTAATGTCGATCGCGTAAGACAGATCATTCAGCTTGCAAAAGAGAATCACAGAAAGGTCGTGCTTCAGGGAGAGCTTATGATCCGGATTCTCGAGGAAGCTGATAAACTCGGGATAATAAGTATTCCGGACGGAATCCTGATCTCATTGAATGATATATCGGAATATGAAGATGATGAACTGTTATTTATCACAACAGGTAACCACGGAGAAGCGTATTCATATATAGCGGATATTGTTGAGGATGTGAATGACAAGCTGAATATTAAGGAAGGCGACAATATTATATTCAGTTCAATAGTAACATCGGGCTTTGGCAACCTGTTCAACGATATAATTAATAAACTCAGTCAAAAGGGCGCTAATGTCTACTATCAGGATGTGCATGCAACGGGACATGCCTGTGAAGAAGAGATCAAGCTTTTATACAATCTGTTATCGCCAAAGTACGTTATCCCGGCCCATGGAGAGTATCGCCTGCGAAAGGCGGCAGGAGATATAGCAGTCAGTACGGGAATAGACAAGGATAATGTCATATACATTAATAACGGTGATGTACTGGAACTGAACGGAGAGAGGGCTGTGGTCACCGACTGTGTCAATTGCAGTGAAATATATGTTGATGGTCTTCTTGTCAGTGAGGATGGAGGCGCAATAGTAGATTTAAGGTCTATGATGGCTGAGTCCGGTGTTGTGTTTTTGTCAGTATGTTTTGATTCAAAATCCAAGCTTATGACGGCTCCACCGAAATGCACGCTCGTTGGTGTCAGTGATATGATGCTAAAAGAGATGATCGAAAGGGAGGCAATGATCATCATCGGGGATTGCAGGTCGAAGAATATAGCGATCAGTAAAATGAAATCGATAATCAGACAGGAACTTAAGGAAATAATAAGAAATAGATATACAATATCTCCGATAATTGTGGTAGACTTAAGAAGTACTGTTTAAAGATCATATATGTAGTTGTTTTACAGCTGAAAAGTTAAAGCTTTTAAGGTACTGTAGTGGTTCGGTATAATATATGACCGAAGGCTGCAGGCTGTGGAAAGAAATGTAAAGGACGACAGAATAAATATACCAATTTGTGGTATTTTATTTTGTCGTTCTTTTTTTGTGTGAGGAAATCATGATAAAGGAATATATCAAAATTGCCAGACCGGATCATTGGGTTAAGAATACGTTTATTATACCCGGAATGGTAATAGCACTTTTGCTGGCCGGCAAGGATGCTGTTGAGGGTTTTGTATTCAATGTGATGATCGGCTTTATTGCAACCTGCCTGATCGCATCATCTAATTATGTTATTAACGAGTGGCTGGATGCAGAAACAGACAGATTCCATCCGGTTAAGAAGAATCGCCCGGTTGTCAGCAGTAATCTTAAGGGAGTGTATGTATATACAGAATATGCAGTATTGGCTGTTATAGGATTGGCATTGTCGATCCTGGTTAATAAGTTTTTTTTCATCTGCGAGATCTGGCTTTTTGTCATGGGAATCCTATATAACGTCAAGCCGTTTCGAACCAAAGATATACAGTATATAGATGTCCTGTCAGAATCGGTTAACAATCTGATCCGTTTTTTTCTGGGCTGGTTTATGATCACGGAGAGTTATTTCCCACCGGTAAGTATTCTTTTCGGTTATTGGATGACCGGAGCATTTCTTATGGGAACAAAAAGATTTGCGGAATATAGAATGATTGGTGATCCTGAGACGGCCGGTCTATATAGGAGATCCTTTAAATATTACAATGAAAAGACGTTGCTGGGATCTTCGTTCTTTTATGGGATCTGCGCCACATTTTGCATCGGAGTATTTCTGATCAAATACAAGGTAGAATTCATTTTTGTTATTCCTTTTATGTTCATGCTGTTTACTTATTATATTATGCTTGCTTTTGATGATGATTCCGTTGTGCAGAAGCCGGAGAAACTATATAAGAGTAAGATGCTTATCATATTGGTGTGTTTAACTGCGCTTATGTTTATAATCATGGATAATGTTGACATTAAGTTTCTTCAGAATTTCAAATATGCGCATTTGGTTGAAATATCGGAGTACGGAATATGGAATTGATGAAGTACGCGCATCAATATGAATTATATATTATCGATATGGATGGGACTTTGTATTATCAGAGCAAACTTCGAAGAAAAATGTGCGCTTTGATGATTAAAGAGCTGTTTACGAACAGAGTCTCCTTAATAGAACTGTATACTGTATTTATGTTTAGGAAGCTTAGGGAAGAACAGGCCGGTAAGGCATACAGTGACGATGAGCTGTATCGAAAGGTGGCCCAAAAGGTGCCCGGATGTCTGCGCCCGGATGCAGAAGCAGTAGAGAAAAACGTAACAAAGTGGATATATGACAGGCCGCTGGATATACTCAATGAATGCAAAGATGAATGCCTGATTAACTTTATCAGGGGAGTAATATCGACAGGTAAAAAAGTATACATTTACTCTGACTATCCGGCAGAGGCCAAAGCAAAGGCTTTGGGATCAGATGTTTTCGCTGATAAAAATATCAAGTATGTTGATGCTTCCACTGAAGGAATAGGTGTGTATAAACCATGTTCCAAAGGGATAGGATACATACTGCAGGAAGCAGGAACAGCTCCGGATATGGCATTGATGATAGGCGACAGGGATGACAGAGACGGTGTCGCAGCTAAGAAAGCGGGGATTGATGTTTTGATACTTAATAAAAAGAGTGGGAAGAGGTATATATAGTGAATAAAAGATTCATTAAAGAAAAATGGTACTGGATATTGACTGCCATTGTTCTGTTGGGAGAATTGGCAGTATTTCTGATAGCAGGTGAACAGCATACTTATATAGGCGTGCATGATAATCTGGATATTCATATAACAGATTATAAGTTGCTTAAAGATAATCATGCTTTCTTTAAACAGGCTATGCAGATGCCGATCCTCGGAGGGATAAGCAGGGATTTTTTACTGTCGGAGTTTTATCTGTATTCGCTTATTCATGCACTTCTGCCCACATTTGCGGCATATATAACGGGATATTTTTTGAAGATCATTATAGCTTTGGTCGGCGGATATCTTTTGGGTAAGGATATACTTGGGAAAGAATTTGCGGAAGTTGAATGGATCGTGGTTTTGAGTAGTTTGACTTACGGACTGTTGCCGGTTTATCCGGCGTTTTCTTTTTCGTTCACATCCATCCCGTTGTTGATATATATTATTCGGAGACTTGAAAACAGTGGTGAAAAACGATATTTTCTTTATTTGTTTTTCTATCCCATGATATCCTATTTTACTTTTTTCGGTCCTTTTATAGTCGGATATATAATGATCTATCTGATCTATAGATCGATAAAAAACAGAAGGATCGATCTGAAGCTGTTGTTGGGATCATTGTTTCTTTGCCTGGGGTATGTATTGATCGAATACAGATTGTTCAGACTGATATTTATGTCCGGTGAACCGACGATCCGGGATACAATGGCCTTTAGTAACAGAGATGCGTTGGGAATACTGAAACTCGTTTTTGAAGGTTTTGTATATAATATGTTCCATTGCGAGGATGTTCATAGGATCGTTGTATTGCCTATCGTTATCATCAGCCTGATAGTTATCAATGCCGGATATATTAAGAGAGGTGAGTATAGACAGATACTGAAGGACTATATTAATCTTGTCTTCATTTTCATTCTCTTTAACAGTCTTGTATATGGGCTTCAGGAATGCGAGATTGTAAGAGAGGCTTTTTTTGCGCTGGTTCCGCCTCTTAAAGGATGGCAGTTCGAGCGTACAATTTTTTTCAATCCCTTTCTCTGGTATTTGGAGATAGCGCTTATTGCCATAAGAGCAGTAAGACAAAGAGTAAAGGCAGTACCACCGATCGTAGTGGGCGTTACGTTTCTCGTCGTTGTTGGTACACAGACTCTGTATAATGACTTTTACAATACGATATACGTTAATGCCTATAGGATCATAAAGGGCAAAGAATCTGAGACGCTGTCTTACGGGGAGTTCTTCTCTACTAAGCTGTTTGAAGAGATCAAAGCCGATATTGATTATAATGGAGAATATGCAGTAGCATACGGCTATCATCCTGCCGTACTTACATATAACAAAATAGCGACTTTAGACGCGTGTCTGAGCCACTATTATCAATCATATAAAGAGGATTTCAGGGAGATAATAGCACCTGCTCTTGACAGATCGGATGATGCAAGAGAATATTTCGATGGCTGGGGTGGCAGAGCCTATATTTTTTCACCGACTACAGAATCGATCTGGTTGCCTTCGCGCACCAAGGAAGTGACTGATCATAATCTGTATATTGATTCAGAGGCATTTCGAAAGCTTGGAGGACGATATGTATTCTCGAGGATTGAACTCGATAACGCTGATGATCTCGGCTTGATCCTCATCAATTCTTATACGGAAGCATCGAGCCCTTATACGATATGGGTTTATAAGAATTAGGTTTTTACGTTATGTATGACTTGCAAGGAAAAAAAGGTTCGTGATAAGGTATATAACGTAAGGAACCGTAAAATGAAGAATGAGTATAAAACAAAAACGAGACTTGCTATTGTAGAATTTCTGAGAGAGAATGCGGATACTCGCTTTACTGCAAGGGATGTATTGAACGCAGTTAATAAATTGGGCAATAATCTGGACAGATCGACAGTTTATAGGAATCTCGAAAGATTGTGTATGGAAGGCAGACTTGTAAAATACAGAGAAACGGATATTAATGCCACATGCTATCAGTATTCTGAAGAGCATGGCTCATGCCACGATCATATGCATGCCCAGTGTTCTGAATGTGGCAGGATTTTTCATCTTGATAATTCTGTACTTGACGATGCCGCAAAGAGAATGAAGGCTGAATATGGTCTGGAGATCAATTACGGTAAGACCGTTATTATAGGCGTGTGTGACGAGTGTAAAGAACAGGATGGAGAAAAAGCAGATTAAGAGACAGATTGTAATGAGGAGAACCTCGAATGTCGAACGGCATTCGAGGTATTTTTTGCATAGGCGGAGAAGATATGCAACAATGTTGCATATTCATTGACAAGTCAGGATGGTCAGGCGTATAATGCTAAATTGCAACTGTGTGGCAAATTCAAACAAGAGAATGGAGTGAATATAATGTCTACCAGAGAAGTACCTATCGTGATCATCACCGGATATCTCGGTTCCGGAAAGACCACGTTAATGCAAAACATATTGAGACAGGAAAAACGAAAGGTCGCATTGATCGTTAATGATATGGGAAGCATCAATATAGATGCATCCATACTTAACAAGACGGGCAATCAGGTGGCACAGCTTGAGATGGTGGAAATGCAGAATGGATGCATCTGCTGTACTCTGCGAGATGAATTCATCGCAGAGATAGAACGACTGTCAGAAGACAGGAGTATTGAAGCTGTCTTCGTAGAGGCGTCAGGTATCAGCGAGCCGTCTTCCATAGCCGGTGCATTTTTAAACTATGAGGAGATGACAGAGGATACCAGAGTGTATCTTAAGACCGTGGTGTCTGTTGTGGATGTGGACAGGATATACAGAGAGTTTTTATATAATCTGACATCCGACGAAGATACTGAGGAAGGAGATGTGATCAATCTTATTATGGATCAGATAGAATTCTGTAATCTGATGATCCTTAATAAGACAGACCTTCTTTCTGCCGAACAGTTGGGTGAAGTCAAACAAGGACTTCGCGGTCTTCAGCAGGAAGCGGAGATGATCGAGTGTGTGAACGGTGAAGTTGATCTTGAGGTCATTCTTAACAGGGAGGAATTTGATTTTGATGAGGTAGAGGCTTACAGTGCTGTACAGAAAGCGCTGAATAATTGTGAACATGACGATGAGAAAGCCTGTGTGGATGAATACGGGATTTCGTCGTTCGTCTTTGAGGAGAGAAGACCTTTTAACCGCAAAGCATTTAATAAACTTGTTGAGGAGTACCCGGAGGTACTCATCCGAACAAAGGGTTACATATGGTTTTCGGATGACTGGAAACATGTGCAGCTCTTTGAACAGGCAGGGAGAAATGCTTCGATAACGGAAATATCAGAATGGGTTGCAGCATGGCCGAAGGACGAACTTGATAAGGTTGTAAGTGATTTCCCTGATATCAAGGATGACTGGGATGAGACTTATGGAGACAGATGCAATCAGGTTGTTTTCATCGGAAAAGGATACGAAAAATCAGAGATCTTAAAACTCCTGTATGATTGTATTGAGAAAGCCGGATGAAACATATGAGTACCGTATATTTTGTGAATGGTTTTCTTGAAGCGGGGAAAACCACGTTTATCAAAGAACTGATCGGAAGAGAGTCTTTTCGGATTGCCGGAAAGACTCTGATTTTGTTATGCGAAGAAGGTGAGATCGAGTATGATGATGATGAACTTGCCGTGTCTGATTCGGTTGTAGAGATCATTGACGATGAGGAGGCTTTTAACGAAAAAACCATCGCTCAATTAGAGAAAAAGCACAGGCCGGAAAGAGTGATAGTAGAGTATAACGGAATGTGGGACAGAAAGGAACTTGATTTTCCGGAGGACTGGGCAGACGTCATGGAAATAGCCGTGTTTGACGCCACCACATTCAAACTTTATTCAGACAATATGCGCTCGCTTTTGGCCGAACAGGTACGGCACGCAGAACTTGTTATTTTTTATAAGGCTGACGAAGTACGAGATAAGCTGGCTTATTATTCCAGGTGTATCAAAGCGATAAACAGTAAAGCTGCCTATATTTTCAGAGGGGCAGACGGCGATATAATTCTTGATCCGAATGAGAATCTTCCGTATGACATCAATGCTGAGAAACTCGTGCTTGATGATGAAGGATTTGTTGTTATGTGCATGGATTCACTGGAAAGATATGAGGTGTATGAAGGCAAGGAAGTTCGGTTCACGGCCTGCGCTTACAGTATGAAAGACGGAGGTGACTTTGAGTTTATTGCAGGAAGACAGGTCATGACCTGCTGTGAGGCTGATATGTCATTTGCCGGGCTCATCTGCGGATATCATAATGCATATAAGCTTAAGAACAGAGAATGGGTTGAGATAACCGGAGTAATAAAGGTCAGGTTCGATGAATTGATGCAGAGGGATATTCCTGTATGCAGGGTTACCGGGCTTAAGAAGGTGAGTGCTCCTGAGAATGAGGTCGTTTCATTTTAGATCTTTTATGCTAAAATATAATATTATGGTAAAGCTTAACGAGGATGATCCGGCCGGCTTTGCAGAGGTGGTAGCAGCGTGAAAAAGAACAGGATAAATATAGAAGACAGTATTGATTATGTTGTATTCGACCTTGAGACGACAGGAACGTCGTGTATCAGAGATCAGGTGGTTGAGATATCGGCCGTTAAGGTTGTTGACGGAAAAGTCGCAGAAGAGTTCTCATCTTTGGTCAATCCGCAGATGCCGATACCTTTCTATGCGACTAATGTTAACGGCATAACCGATGATATGGTCGCCGATGCGCCGACGTTTGATGAGGTGCTTAAAGAGTTCCTTGATTTTGCCGGTGATATGATACTCGTCGGACATAACATCCATTGCTTTGATATGAAGTTTATCAACAGGGATTCGATGAAGTATTACGGCAAAGAGGTCACTAATACATATGTTGATACGCTTCCGCTTGCAAGGATGTATCTGCCGCAGCTTAGACATCACACATTGACTGATCTTGCGGCACACTATGGTATAGATACGGGCGGAGCGCACAGAGCATTGTGCGACTGCCGCATGAATTATCAGGTATTTGAGCATCTTAGAGAAGCGGCAAAGCAGGCGTCTAAGGAAGCAAAAAAGTGTCCAGTATGCGGAAGCATACTGAGACTTAGAAGCGGAAAGTACGGCAATTTCTGGGGCTGCAGCAGCTATCCGGAGTGTAAGTATACGTGTAATGGACCAGGGGGACGGGGTTAGTGGCTCATTCTCATAACAGCCGGGCTTTTTGACTTAAGCCCGGCTGTATTTTTCAATATCAAGTTCTCCTTCACTCTTTGCCACTATCGTAGAGACCGCAACATCACCGAGACAGTTGCTCATGGTACGGAACATTCCGCAAAGAGAATCAACACCCATGATGATACCGACCGCTTCAACGGGAACGTTTATCTGGGTAAGTAGAACGGACAGGCAGATAAGACCGGATCCGGGGATGCCGGGTGCGCCTATCGATAATACAAATATGGATATGATCATTGAAAGCATTGCGCTTCCGGATATGTCGACGCCGTATGCCCTTGCAAGGCACAGAGCGAACACGGACAGGTATATACATGTTCCGTCCATATTGATGGTCGCCCCGATGGGGATGGACAGTGAGAATACCTTTTTGCCGATGCCGAGCTTTTTTTCACAGGCTTCCATATTAACAGGTATAGATGCATTGGAAGAAGCCATGGAGAAGACCTGTACCATAATGGGACAATATTTCTTTAAAAATGGTATGGGATTCAGTCTTCCGAGTATTAAGATCAACAGGCAGTAAACTGCCATCATAGCGGCGAGACCGACTATGAACACGCCGAGCATCTTAAGGATACCAAGGATGGTCTCGATACCCATGGTGATGACCATCGACATGATGGAGCAGAATACGGCTACCGGCATAAACTTGATGATCAGCGAGGTGATCTTTAAGAAAAGATCATTACATGCGCTGAAGAGATCCGTCAGATTCTGTGAGTATTTGCCAAGCATTCCGGTGGATATGCCGCAAAGGACGGCCATGAATATCAACTGCAGCATGTTGGCCTTTAAGAACGGATTGATGATATCTGAAGGGACTATCCCCACTATCGTATCCAAGATGGATACTTCCATGGTCTGTGAGGTGATGGAAGATGCATCCGCGATATTGTTAAACGAATGAGCCGTATTCGCGGGGGCGATAAGATAGAAGATCCCGATGCCCACACCTATGGCAATGGCGGTGGTGCACAGATAGATGCCTACGATCTTGCCGCCTATACGTCCAAGTGAGGCCATATCCGAGAACTGAACGATGCATGAGACTATGGAAAAAAATACCACCGGCGCAACCACCATCTTAAGCGAGTTCATATACATCGTCTTGATGCGTACGAGTATCGTCTTATTGATAAAAGTATTGATATCCGAAGGGACAAATAAAGAGAAGACAAGTCCCAGTAAGATAGCTGCAAACATGGCGCCGAGAGTCTGATAAAGGAACGCTCTTTTTGAACGAAAAAGGGTCATCTTGATATAGTTGATGCCGTTATGATGCTTGTATTTCAGATCGTCAGCCAGAGTTCCAAGCAGGATGTTCCTAATGCTGTCCTGTAAACCCTCTTCGTTATCGGGATCACTAAGCGAAGCGGATGCCATATCGTCTGCAAGGGGATAGTCGATTCCTTTGGCAGACAGTTCGATCGATATATTACCGAGTGATTTCTTTATTATGACGGTAAGCTTCTCGCCGGACGCCGTCGCATCACAGTGTTCTATCAGACTTCCTGCGGCTTCTTCGACCGTAAGGAGCGCTTTGATACATTCCTTTTGTTTTATCCCGAATGCCTTAAGGTTCTGCTCAATATATTCAACCACCTCAGTGAGGCTGCTCTTATCAGCGTTAAATGATTCTCTTTTTGTCATGTCTGTCTCCGATCCTGCGTATGAATTCATGAGAGGCATCCGGGTGCATTATCATGTCGCGGATGACAACCTTTGCTATTCTAGCACATTTATCCTGATTATGACAAAATATAATGTGAAATACCGATCACACCGGGTGGCGCACGCAAGCCACCTTTTTTTAAATATATTTAAATTGGAGTTGACAATTTGATGTGAATGTGATATCAATATGATATCAAGAATAAACAGACATGTGAAAAAATGAGAAACGCCTATGCGGATTTCTCATTGCTTGCATTGCACTTTGTGCGATCAAAGGAGGAGCATCATGAATAATCAAGTACAGGAAAAGATCATCGAGGGTCATAAGAACGGAGGATTCGTTCTTTTTCTTATTATCCTGGCATATATTGCGGCAGGTCCCATACTTGCC
>JAEEGL016561449.1_pt1 | contig 10544 bp, 3 predicted proteins | sample 9134231 | NCBI WGS metagenome assembly JAEEGL01 (sample SAMN16246548, study PRJNA631951) | gut metagenome | biome: gut microbiome; feature: rumen; material: fiber-attached | host: Bos | place: Iran: Karaj | collected 2018-10
CATCCGGTTCAATATTCAGCAGGTTCTGGATGGCACGACCTTTTGATGTTTTGCTCTCCATAGGAATCTGATATACCTTGAGCCAGTAGCAACGACCCTTTTGGGTAAAAAACATCATTGTATTGTGCATCGTTGCCGGGTAAATATGCTCAACGAAGTCTTCGTTACGTGTATTAGAGCCCTTTGAACCAACGCCACCCCTATTCTGGGTGCGGAACTCATGTAACGGTGTGCACTTGATGTAGCCCAGATGTGAAATGGTGATTACCACTTCGTCATCAGGATAATAATCCTCAGGATTGATATCACCATCCATCAGACTTATCTCGGTCTTACGCTCATCACCATATTTATCTTTAACTTCAATGAGCTCATCCTTGATGACCTTACGGCAAACCTCCTCATCAGAAAGAATCAATTCATAGAACTCTATCTTCTTTTCAATTTCTTCGTATTCAGCATGCAACTGATCTTGCATCAGCCCAGTTAGTTGGCGTAAGCGCATCTCTACAATAGCTTTTGCCTGAATCTCATCGAGCTCGAAGCGTTGCATCAGTCCTTCAATAGCATCAGCAGGAGACTTAGCTGCGCGGATGATGTGTACAACTTCGTCGATATTATCGCTGGCAATGATCAAACCTTCTAGGATGTGTGCCCTCTCCCTTGCTTTTGCCAAATCAAACTTGGTGCGTCGTATCACCACTTCGTGACGATGCTCGATGAAGTATTTGATCATGTCGCGCAAAGTCAGCAAACGTGGCCTTCCATGTACCAATGCTACATTGTTAACGCTGAAGGATGTCTGCAACTGCGTCAGCTTGTACAATTTATTCAACAAAACATTGGCATTGGCGTCTCTTTTAACATCTATTACGATACGCATGCCTTCGCGGTCGCTCTCGTCATTGGCATTGGCAATACCTTCTATCTTCTTTTCATTAGCCAGATCGGCTATATATTTAATAAGTTCTGCCTTATTGACGCCGTATGGAATTTCGCTGATAACAATCTTGTCGTGGGTAGCGCCAGATTCTATGTCAGCTTTACCACGTACCACGATACGTCCTCTACCTGTTTCATATGACTCACGAATGCCCTGAGTGCCAAGAATAATACCGCCAGTTGGGAAGTCAGGACCCTTGACATACTGCATCAGTTCATCGATAGTAATATCATTATTGTCAACATAAGCAACACAGGCATCAATCACCTCGCTCAGATTATGGGTAGGCATGTTGGTTGCCATACCTACAGCAATACCTGATGCTCCGTTTACTAAAAGGTTAGGTATGCGGGTTGGCATGACAGTGGGTTCCAACTCCTCATTATCAAAGTTAGGCTGCATGTCAACTGTATCTTTGTCGAGATCTTGCATCATCTCCTCGCCCAGACGGCGCAGACGACACTCTGTATATCGCATGGCAGCTGGTCCGTCACCATCAACAGAGCCGAAATTACCCTGGCCATCAACCAGCATGTAGCGCAATGCCCAAGGCTGGGCCATACGAACTAACGCTCCATACACAGATGAGTCACCATGAGGATGGTATTTACCAAGTACCTCACCTACCACACGGGCGCATTTTTTATATGCCTTATCGGAGGTGTTACCAACTTGTTTCATACCATACAAGATTCTACGATGCACAGGCTTAAATCCATCTCTTACATCTGGAAGAGCACGAGCTACAATCACAGACATGGAATAGTCTATGTATGAGGACTTCATCTCTTCCTCGATGTTAACTTTTATAATTCTGTCTTGATCAATCATTTTGTTTTTTCAAATAGTCAAAATTATGGTTTATACAAAAAACCGTGTAAAATTACTACTTTTTTGCGACATACAAAAGGGTTTTGGTTAAAAAAATATTTTGGCACATTATTTGTAACAATCATATGGGGATATGGAACAAATTCGTATCTTTGCAAAGCAACTAGGTTTATAATTACAAACAACAAGATTACATTAAATGGAGAGTAGATTATCAGAAAGAGTTACCCACATTATTAACTTCAGCAAGGAAGAAGCCAACCGGCTTAAGAATAGAAGTATAGCACCAGAGCATCTGTTGCTGGGCATCTTGCGTGAAGGTGAAGGGAAAGCGATAGAACTACTGAAAATTCAGAATATTGACCTGCTAGAACTAAAAATACACTTGGAAGATACTTTGAAACTTAGTTCTGTTGAGGGATTATCAGCCCTAGAAGATGTACCATTCAGTGCAGAGGCTGGACGCATCATGCGTATTAGCTTACTGGAGGCGCGATTGCTAAAAAACAATCTGGTGGATTCAGAGCATCTGCTGCTTGCCATACTCAAAGACAACAATACAGATGCTGCCAGTACGTTAACCGATTGTGGTCTAGACTACAGGAAAACACTCAGTTTAATTGAGCAAAAGCAAACTGACGCACAAGATGGTATGGGATATACCGAGGATGATGACTTGGAGGATGATGAAGAAGATGACAGTTTCAAGAGTTCTAGTCAGTCACATGGCGCCCAGCAGCATACGCAGCAGACTACTTCTACCCCACGCACACAGAAAGATACGCCTGCATTGAATAACTTCGGTACAGACATAACAAAGGCTGCCGCTGAGGGCAAATTGGATCCTGTCGTTGGTCGCGAGAAAGAAATTGAGCGTGTGGCACAAATTCTGAGTCGTCGCAAGAAGAATAACCCTATCCTGATAGGTGAACCAGGCGTAGGTAAGTCGGCTATCGTAGAAGGTTTGGCCATGCGTATTGTTCAACAGAAGGTGTCGCGTATGTTATTCAACAAGCGTGTAGTGATGCTCGATATGGCTGCTGTGGTGGCTGGTACTAAGTATCGTGGACAGTTCGAGGAGCGATTGCGCACCATTATGAAAGAATTGAAGGACAATCCTGACATCATCTTGTTTATCGATGAAATACATACAATTATCGGAGCTGGTGCTGCATCAGGATCTATGGATGCTGCAAATATGCTGAAACCTGCGTTGGCTAGAGGCGAGATTCAGTGCATAGGCGCTACTACAGTGGATGAATTTAAGAAAACCATTGAGAAAGATGGAGCACTCGATCGACGATTCCAGAAAGTTATGGTGGAACCTACCACATCAGAGGAGACGTTGGAAATACTGCAGAATATCAAGGTTAAATATGAGGATCATCATAATGTGACTTATTCTGATGATGCCTTAGTGGCTTGTGTAAAACTCACCGAAAGGTATATAACTGATCGTCAGTTCCCTGATAAGGCTATTGATGCTTTGGACGAAGCTGGATCTCGCATTCATCTTACCAGCATAAGTGTTCCTCATGAGATTGAGGAAAAGGAGAAGGAAATTGGTAAGGCCATTGAGCAGAAATCTGAAGCTGTGAAAGAACAGAATTATGAGTTGGCAGCCAGTTATCGTGATAAAGTAAAAGACCTCTCTATAGAGCTGGAAGCCATGAAGGCTGAATGGGAAAAGAGCATGAAGGGCAATCGCAAAGTAGTTGATGCAGAACAGATTGCCGACGTAGTATCAATGATGTCTGGCGTTCCCGTACAACGACTGGCTCAGTCTGAAGGCATCCGCCTTGCTGGTTTGAAAGATGAGCTGAAGCGTCATGTCATTGCACAGGATGATGCCATTAACAAAATAACGAAAGCTATTTTGCGCAGTAGAATCGGGCTGAAAGAGCCTAACCACCCCATTGGCACATTTTTGTTCCTAGGTCCTACGGGGGTCGGTAAAACATATCTAGCACAACAACTTGCTCAGTTTATGTTTGGCTCTATAGACGCTTTGATACGTGTAGATATGAGTGAATATACCGATCAATTCAATGTTTCTAGATTGATTGGTGCCCCTCCGGGCTATGTTGGCTATGAAGAAGGTGGACAACTAACTGAAAGAGTTCGCCGTAAGCCCTACTCTATCGTATTGCTCGATGAGATAGAAAAGGCTCATCCGAAAGTATTCAACATCTTGCTGCAGTTACTTGATGAAGGCAGACTGACTGACAGTTTTGGCAGAACGGTGGACTTTAAGAATACTGTAGTGATAATGACATCAAATATTGGTACACGTCAGCTTAAGGAGTTTGGAGGCGGAATCGGTTTTAATGCTAGTCAGCGAGCAACCGATAAAGAGTATTCCCGCAATGTAATCCAGAAGGCACTGAACAAACAGTTTGCTCCTGAGTTTTTAAATCGAATTGACGAGATCATTACTTTTGACCAGCTATCGCAGGAAGCTATTCAGCAGATAGTTGATCTGGAATTATCTGCTTTAAATAAAAGGATAAATAGCATTGGTTATAAATTAGTTATAGATGATCAAGTGAAGCTATACTTAGGTAAACATGGATACGATGTACAGTTTGGTGCCAGACCTCTGAAACGTGCTATTCAGAATTATCTGGAAGATGAGTTGTCGGAACTGATCATCACCGAGAACCTTCCAGAAGGTGCAACTATCATTGTTAACTATAATGGAGAGGATGACAAGTTGGTGTTTACCACAAAGAATGATCAAGTATAAAACAAGGTTTCATTCTTTTTTAGATCATCTTTTGAAATTATAAGAGTAATTCCTTCCCCGAGCTTTCCTCCTTTCAGAGAGGAAACGGGGAAGGTTCTATTTATGACACTATGTCAGTCTGCAATGACTGGCATTTTTTTTGTCTGATTATTGTGGCAATTAAGCCCCCAATAATATGGGAAACTGCATGAAATGTCGTGCAAGTATTATTTCATTTGAATAATTAAAAAATATATAAGTATGCAAAAAGGTAATATTGGTGTAACAACCGAGAACATTTTCCCCGTTATCAAGAAATTCTTGTATAGCGAGAATGAGATTTTTTTACGTGAATTGGTGTCTAATGCCGTTGATGCAACGCAGAAGATTAAGACCTTGGCATCAATGGGTGATTTCAAGGGTGAACTGGGTGACTTGACTATAGAGGTAAAGTTGGACAAGAAAACAATCACGGTATCTGACCGTGGTGTCGGCATGACTGCCGAAGAGATTGATAAGTATATCAATCAGATAGCATTTTCTGGTGCCAATGACTTCCTGGAGAAATATAAGAATGATGCAAACGCCATTATAGGTCACTTCGGTTTGGGATTCTATTCTGCCTTTATGGTAGCTAAGAAGGTTGAAATTATCACTAAGTCATGCAAGGAAGGTGCACAGGCAGTAAAATGGACTTGCGATGGTAGTCCTGAGTTTACATTGGAAGAAACCGACAAACCAGTTCGTGGTACTGACATAGTGCTGTATGTTGACGATGACTGTAAAGAATTCCTAGAAGAGAACCGCATTGAAGGTTTGTTGAAGAAATATTGCCGTTTCTTGCCAGTGCCTATAGCATTTGGTAAAAAGAAGGAATGGAAGGATGGCAAGCAAGTGGAGACCAATGAGAACAACATTATCAATGACACTACCCCGCTATGGACTCGTACACCATCGGAGTTAAAGGATGAGGATTACAAGAAATTCTACTCACAGCTCTACCCCATGTCAGACGAACCGCTATTCTGGATTCACCTGAATGTTGACTATCCGTTTAACCTGACAGGTATCTTGTATTTCCCAAAAGTGAAGAGCAATGTAGAGTTGAACAAGAATAAGATTCAGTTGTATTGCAATCAGGTTTATGTTACTGATTCTGTTGAAGGAATTGTACCAGATTTCCTTACTTTGCTGCATGGTGTGTTGGATTCTCCCGACATACCATTGAACGTGTCCCGTTCCTATCTACAGAGTGACTCGAACGTGAAGAAGATATCAACTTATATCACCAAGAAGGTGTCAGATCGTCTGCAAGATATCTTCAAGAAAGACCGCAAACAGTTTGAGGACAAATGGAATGACCTGAAAATATTCATTGATTATGGTATGCTGACGCAAGAAGACTTCTACGAACGTGCAAAGGACTTTGCTCTCTTTACAGATACTGATGGTAAAAACTATACCTTCGATGAATACAAGACTTTAATCAAGGATAACCAAACTGACAAGGACGGCAATTTAATTTATTTGTATGCCAACAATAAGGATGAGCAGTTTAGTTTTGTAGAAGGTGCAACCAACAAGGGTTACAATGTGTTGCTGATGGATGGTCAGTTGGATATTGCAGTAGTAAGCTTGTTGGAACAGAAACTGGAGAAGAGCCGCTTTACACGTGTTGATAGTGATGTAATTGACAACTTGATTGTAAAGGAAGAGAAGAAGTACAACAATTTAAGTAGCAGCCAACTAGAAGCACTCAATAGCATCTTCAAGTTCCAGATGCCTAAGTTGCCAAAGACTGAATTTGAGGTTATAACACAGGCTATGGGTGAAAACAACATCCCAATCATCATTACCCAAAGCGAATATATGCGACGCATGAAGGAAATGGCCAATATACAAACGGGCATGAGTTTCTATGGTGAGATGCCGGATATGTATAATGTGGTGCTGAACAGCGACCATAAATTGGTGAAGAACATCATTAGCGATGAGGAAACTCAATGTTTAGCAAATGTGCAGCCTATTCAGCAGCAGATGGATGATGTGAACAAACAGCGCAACGAGCTGAAAGATCAACAGAAGGGCAAAAAGGATGAAGACATTTCTCAGGCAGACAAGGACAAAGTGAATGACCTTGACAAACAGTGGGATGAGCTAAAAAAACGGAAAGAAGCTTTGTATGCTGATTATGCAGGAAAGAACCAGCAAGTAAAGCAATTGATCGACTTAGCACTATTGCAAAACGGTTTACTGAAAGGCGAAGCGTTAAGCAATTTTATCAAGCGCAGTATTGAGCTGATGAAATAAAAGAATAAAAAAACTGCAAATAAGCATTGCCAATTCAAAAAAAGTATGTAAATTTGCAGCCGTTAAACAAAAAAAACGGAATGGTTCCGTAGCTCAACTGAATAGAGCATTTGACTACGGATCAAAAGGTTGTGGGTTTGAATCCCGCCGGAATCACTCCTTGACGTGTTTAACTACGGCTTGGTTCCGTAGCTCAACTGAATAGAGCATCTGACTACGGATCAGAAGGTTGTGGGTTTGAATCCCGCCGGAATCACAAAAGTAATAGGAACCGTTGATAGTAATAATTATCAGCGGTTTTTTTTAATTTACAACCATAGTTACCCAATGAAAAAGAAGTTTTTATATTTGTTGATGGCAATTCTGATGGGTGGCACCATGAATGCACAACAAAATGATGCTCAAACAGCAAGAAAAAAAGTGGGTGTAGTACTCAGTGGAGGTGGCGCGAAAGGTATGGCGCACATTGGAGTGCTGAAAGTACTAGAGCGTGCCGGTATACCTATAGATGTAGTAACAGGTACTTCCATGGGTAGTATCGTAGGTGGTCTCTATGCCATAGGTTATAACGCCAACACATTAGATTCAATTGTACGGGAACAGGATTGGAACTATGTTATTTCCGATAGAGAAAACCTACGCAACCAAAGTCTGAGTGACCGTCAAAAGCAGAATACATATGTAATTTCCACCGGTTTGTCGTTAGGCAAACATGATACTACTGGTGGGGGCCTCATTAGGGGCAAGAATCTGGCAGAATTGTTCAATAAACTTTGTATTGGCTACACAGACTCATTGGATTTCAGCCGTGACCTGCCAATCCCCTTTTCTTGTGTAGCTACTAACATCATTGACAATAGCGAGGTGGATTTCCATAGTGGACATCTACCACAGGCTATGCGAGCTTCTATGTCCATCCCTGCAGCTTTTGCACCTGTCAGACTAGGAGATATGGTGCTGGTAGATGGTGGATTGCGCAACAACTTTCCTGTAGATGTCGCTCGTGAAATGGGCGCAGAAATTATAATAGGTGTTACTGTACAAGGTGATGCTAAGGAAGCTAACGAAATCGGTGGCACTATGAGCATACTCAGTCAGATCATTGACGTAAACTGCAAGAATAAATACGAAGAAAATATTGCCATAACCGATTTGCACATTCAAGTGGATACTAAAGGCTATGGCGCTGCAAGTTTTACCTCTGCTGCTATTGATACCTTGATACGACGTGGTCAGGAGGAAGCCTTGCGTCACTGGGATGAAATACGAGCCCTTAAAAAAAAGATTGGCATAGATGACCTGTTCCAACCTACTATTTTACATCCGTTGCGTCCGGAAGTCATGACTGAGCAAAACCTTGTCGTTGGCTTTTCTTTTGAAAATATGACGCCACAGGATGAGCGCTTTTTAAGGCAAAAGTTTAATTTATCTTCTAGAAAATATATTGATGTCAATTTGGAGCAGGAAATCACCACTTCCATGCGTATTGATCTTTTTTATCAGACTGCTGAATGCAGATTGGTACCTGAAGGCGAAGGGGTGCGTGTTGTCCTTTCAGCTGGGGATCGCAAATCTTTGCAGTTTCATGCTGGTTTCCGTTTCGATATTGAAGAATATGCTGCTGTTCAATTTGGGCTTGACATCCCTCTAAAGACAGCCATTCCTACAGACACAGAAATAACATTACGATTAGGCAAACGCACAATGGCACGGGGTGTTTTCACCGTACATCCACGCAGTTTTACCCGTCCTATGCTTAGCTATACCTTTCGCCGCAACGATTTAGATGTGTACTTAGAGGGTAAGATAGACCATAACATTCGATATAATCAATTTCAAGCTGAGTTTACCCCAATAAATTTTAATTTGAAAAACTTTAATTTTAAGTTAGGATTACGATGGGACTTTATGCACTACCGCAACAAGTTGGGGTCGGAATCATCAAAAGAATTAACGATGAACAACGAACATTTCTACAGCTATAGTGCACAAGTGAGCTATAATAGCGAGGATAATTGGCATTTTCCTAGCCGTGGCTCTCGTTTTAAGGCTGAGTACACCTATATGACAGATAACTTTGCTGAGTTGGATGGTAAGGCTGGAATGAGCGACATCAATGCTAACTGGCGCACGTCATTCACTTTAGGCAGACAATTAACTATTCAGCCCATGTTCTACGGCCGTTTTCTTTTGGGGCCAACCACCCCTCTATTATTTGGTAATGCTATTGGTGGTGAATGGTTTGGACACTACCTTCAGCAGCAAATGCCATTTGCAGGTTTGGGAAACATAGAATACGTAAAGAATCAATTCGTGGCTGCACAGCTACAATTGCAGCAACGCATTGGCACTTCAAGTCACTATTTGTTGTTACGCATTGCAAGTGCCCAACAAGCTGATAAATTAGAGAATCTCTTAAATGAGAAGACGTTATTGGGAGGTCAACTAGCTTATTATTATAACACTATTTTTGGACCTGTTGGTGCATCAATAGGCTACAACAACAAAACCAAGAAAACCTTTTTTTACCTGAATTTAGGATTTGAATTCTAATAAATATAAATGAAGCAAAAGAACAAATATTAGGTAGTAATGGATTATTATTTAGTATAATTGCCTATATTTGCAGGTAAAATGGTTAAACTGGGAAAGATAATTTTGATAATGAACAAAAAAATGAGAAAAACAACGAGGAAAGTGATTGTTTGGGCATTGCCCCTCTGTCTCCTACTCCTCTATCCGTCAGCCATGATGGGACAACATGTGTTATCGCTTGACAGTTGTAGGGCGATGGCATTACGTAACAACAAGCAGATGAGTATTGCTAAAACAAAATTAGACATTGCTGCCAACACACGCAAGTCGGCTCGTACTCAATACTTGCCAAAAGTGAATGCAATCGGTGGATATATGTTCACAAGCAAGGAGATATCTGTACTGGATGATGAAAAAAAAGCTGCATTAAGTAATTTGGGTACTAACACTGCAGCTGGATTACAAAAAAGCCTGAGTGTATTGAGTGCAATAGGCATTACGCTCGACCTTACTCCATTGGCAGGTATTCTAAACCAGACAGGTGCAGGCTTAGTTAATGCACTTCGCACTGATACTCGGAACATGTTTGCTGGCGCTGTAACAGTGACACAACCGCTGTTTATGGGTGGTGCCTTAGTGGCACTTAACAAGATGGCTGACATTAACGAGGATTTGGCAGCTAATTCATTGGAACTCCAACGGCAGAATACTTTATATAATATTGATCAGGCTTATTGGCAGGTGGTATCACTAAATCATAAACAGAAACTAGCTGAGAGCTATTTAGCTGTAGTGGAGAAATTGGATGGAGATGTGCAGAAGATGATTGAAGAGGGCGTTGCCACCCGTTCAGACGGCTTGAACGTAAAGGTTAAGGTCAACGATGCGGAAATGACTCTTACCAAGGTAAATGATGCTGTAACGCTTTCCAAAATGCTGCTCTGTCAACTTATTGGAATGCCTGTTGATAGCGAAATCACACTTATGGATGAGAATAATGAAAACCTGATAGTAAATGACGATACTCCTCAGATAGACATGGGAATGGTAATTGCCACACGCCCAGAACTGCGTATGTTGCAGAACTCCATAGACTTGAGCAAGCAGCAAACCAACATACTGAAGGCTGGCAATCTGCCTACTTTAGCACTAACAGGCGGATATGCAGTAACTAATCCTAATACGTTAAATGGTTTTCAG
>JAEEGL016643291.1_pt1 | contig 10544 bp, 5 predicted proteins | sample 9134231 | NCBI WGS metagenome assembly JAEEGL01 (sample SAMN16246548, study PRJNA631951) | gut metagenome | biome: gut microbiome; feature: rumen; material: fiber-attached | host: Bos | place: Iran: Karaj | collected 2018-10
AAATAATCGTTTATTTCAAAATAATGATATTCCATTTTATGTTATTTGTAAAAAATTTGTTAATTTTTATAAAATTTTTCTTCAAGCAAAAAAAAATAATAAAACAAAAAAAGTAAAAAAATCAAATTCAAATTTAGAAAATTCTTCATTTAGTGAAATTGATAATAATAATGAAAATAGAACTCATATAGATATAGAAAATAAAAATATACAAATTAATGAAAATATAGAATTAGAATATGAAATTCAAATACCAAAATTTATGTATGAATTTTCAGAATCCTCATATAAAGCAATTAATAATATTAAATCAAATTCTTTGATATCAAATGATAATATTCCAGAAGACACAAATGAAGATGATAATTATATAAGTAAATCTGATGATGAATTTGGAGAAAGTGATTTATTAGTTAAAGAAAAGGAAAATAAAAAATCTCTTATTTCAAATTCTTTAAATCAAACAAAAACTAGTATGACAATATCATATCATAATAGTACTTTGAATACTTTGAATAATAAAATTAATTTTACTCAAATAAATACTCCAACTCCAGAAACTCCTACACCTAATTTATACTTAACAATTTCAAATAATGAATTTAAATCAAATGAAATGAACATCAATAATGAAAATATTGAAATTAAAAATTCTCTTAGTGTTGATAATTCTTTATTTTCTCAAAGTAAATATGAATATAATAAAAAAGAAGAAGTTGAAAAAATATTTTTAGAAAAAATTGAGAAATATAGATTTTTATTTGAACAAGGAAAATTTAATGAATTAGAATATTTTATAGATGCAAATAATAGTTCTTCTCTTCAATAATATAAATTTAATTTTACTTTTGAAAGATATACATATGGAAATAAAAATATGTCATATATGATAAGATGTATTGATAATAAAAATGATTATATGACAAGTGATGGACAATCTTTACGAGATTGGGATATAAAAATGAATCAATATAAAAAAGAAAAAGCTGAATCTATTAAACCATTATTTGAATTAGATGAAAATGAAATGATGAAAATTTTAAATCAAATTGATTATTTTTATGTTTTATCAACTGAAAATAAAAAATTTCAAAATTTATTAGAAATATGTAAAGAAGATATTAATAAAATGAGTATTGTTCATGGAAAAAAAAAAAATGAAATTATGGATGATGATAATTCTTCACAATCATCTCAATCAGGATATAATTCTGATTTAGTTAAAAAAAATAGAATTGAAGAAATAAGAGCAAATATATTAAATAATATATCAAATTTTTATACATTAAAATATATTAAAATTTCTGTTTTTTCAATTTCCTTTATTACAATCATTTATGGTACAATATATTTGATTTTATTTTATAAAATTTTTGATAAATTATATATTACAAATCAAATAAATATTCAATTATTTCAAACTACAATTTGGATGACAAATCTTATTGGAACTTTTGTATCTTTAAGGTCTTTATTTGAAAATATAAAAGAAAAACAAAATTTTAAATTTAATTCTTATATTGAAGATAACTATGAATATTTTATAACATTAAAAAAAAAAAATTATGATTTATATAATAATATAACCAAATATTTTGGGTTATTAGAATATAATATTGGAAGATATATAGAAAGTAAAGATCAAGATAAATATTTTTGGCATAAAGAAAAAATTTCTTATTATTATAATGATTTAAATGATAATGATGCTTTTCCTTTTGCATTATCACAAGTTTTAAGTGATATTAATTCACTTTTAATGAATAAAGATTTTAATTTAAGTGAAATAGAAAATGATGAAAAATCCAAAGATTATCTTAATTATATTAGTTTTTTAGCAATTGAAAATTCTTATGATAATGTCATTCCAAATCAATATTCAAAATTAAAAATTATTCCTGGTTTATTTCAAGGATCAAATAGTTCATCAAGAACAATTTTATTTATAATATTATTAATTTATGCTTGTTTAATGTTATTATTCTGTTTAATATATTCATTTTTATTACATTTAACAAATGAAAATATGGGAGAAGTTTTTGAAAAAATAACAAAAATTAGAAATGAAAAAATAGAAGAAACAATAAAAAAAATTAAAGCTTTCAATATAAGTATAAAAAAATTTGTTGAAAAAGATTCACAAAAAGTTTCAGATTATACAAACTCAAATAAAATTGAAGAAATAAACCAACCACCAGAAAATTTAAATAAAAACAATTCATTTATAAATACTTCAGAAAATCAAAATGATTTGATAATTGAATCAAATAGAATAATTCCCTTAAATATTTTAAATTATGCTTATTTGCAAACAATTTTATTATTTTGTATATTATGTGCTTTTTTAATTCCAATTTATTTAATTACAAATTCAATGGTAATTTCTTCTAATAAATTAATAAATGTTGAAAATTATATGTTTGGGAAAATTTTAATGGTATTTGCATCAACATTAAAAGTTAAATGTATGATGAATGAATGTAATACAAAAAAAGAATTAAATTATAATGAACTTATTGATAATAATAAAATACAAAAAATTGTTCAAGGTATTAGTATATTTGAACAATTAAATATATATTATAATGATCAATTTTTATTAAATGTTTGTAAATCAATTTTTGAACTTAATACAACTGATTATGATGATTGTATGAATGATATTTTAATTCAAAGTGCAAATAATACTGAAAGTTTATTAAAAATACATGATCAAATAATTGATAATTTATATAAAGATGCAATTTTAAATAATGGAACTAATTTTACATTAAATAATGGAACTGTAGTTAAATTTAGAAATATTTATTTATTTTCTTCTGATACTTTTAAGGAATTAGAAACAATATTTTATAAATATATTGTTCCAATTTCTAACACTTTCTCTCAAATTTGTCTTGATTCTTTGATAAAATATTTAAAAGAAAAAAAAAATATTGTTGTTATATTAACAAGTATATTTTTTGTAATGGTTATTTTATTATGTGTTTATATTGCATTTTGCTTTGTTAAACAACTAATTCATTTATTAAGTGTATCAAGATGTATATTAAAAATTATTCCAACCTCTGTTATAAATAATACTCAAGAATTAGAAAGTTGGATTGAAAATAAGTATTAATTTGATACAATATTTTACTAATTATAATAATATGATTGAATAATATAAAATTTGTATTGTGATTTATTTGAAACTTTTTATTTCATATAAAGATAAAAATTTTAAAACTTGTTTCAAATTTGTATAAATCTCAACAAAAATATTTAAGAAATATATTATAATTGTAATAATAATTTTTAAAATATATTAATCAAATGAACTAATAAATTTAAATAAATTAATAAAGTCATAAAATCTTATCAAAAAAAATAAAGAAAATATATTAATACTTTTTCCTATTGAGATGTCTGTCTTGGTTTCAATTATATTATTTTTTTCTCTTACTTTAATTCCATTAATCACTTTTTGAATAACTTTAATAATAGTTTGATTAATTCTAACACCAGAAAAAATTTCCTTCAAAAACTTCATCTCTTTTACTTCATTAACAGTTTTTGCCCATTAAATACATTTATTGGTAAAAATTGAAAAAAATTAATAATTATATATTTTTAGAATATGATTTAGCCACTTAAACCTTTTGTATTATCTATAACTTCTTTACCAGAAATTTTTTTATATAATAAAAATAAAATAATAATATCAGTTTCTTTATTAAATATTATAAGTATGATAGATAATAATATATAAAAATACAATTAATAAGAGAAAAAAATATGAAAAAAATGAAAATTAAAACAATTATACAATAAAAGAAATATTTGATAAAATAAAATAAAAATTCAATAAATTTACTAATTAAGAATATTTTGAAATGATTAAATTAAATATTCAATAACAATAATAAAATTTTGTTATATTAGCAATTTTATATTTATTTATTTTAATAATAAATTAATATAGTTTTAAATCATTTATTTGAAAAAATAATAATAATTTTTGAAACTTTGACTAAGCTGAATTTATTAAATTATTATAACCATTTTGATTAGTACTTACCTTAATATCTTGTTTTGATAATTTAAAATACAATATTAGAATAATAAATAAGAAAATAAATAAAACAACCGTAAATATCGATAAACTATGTGCTTTAAAAAAATTTACTTCTTTTTTTTTATATTCATTTATCATTTTTTTAATTATAAGAGTTTGATATAAGAATAAAGGTGTAAAATCCAATGACTCTGTATTTGCTCTACCTGTCAGGATAATATGATATTCAAAATTTCTGTTTAAACTTAAATTAACACTTACAAAAGAAAAATTTGAAATGATTGTCTTTGTTGGTTTATAAGATTCAATATTGTTGAAATTAAAATTTTCATTTGGATTTTTGATAATAAATGCATATATTTGATATTTTACTGGTAATTTTTTTTTTCTAAGGAACTTTTTACTATAAGGATTATTAAAATATATTGTTGTAATATTTGATATTTCTTTATAAGAATATGAAATATCAAAATTATCTATTATTTGAAATTCTTCAAACTCTTCTTTTGAAACATAATTATAATAAATAAAAACAGTTTCTTTTTTATCTTTTGTTGAAAGAGAAATATCAGTTATAATTCCATTGTTATCAAAATAAAAAATATTGAATTTATTTTCTAATAAAAATGTTTTATAAACTTCATTATTTACTTTAAATTCTAAATCCATTAAATTTTCCCCTAGTTTAATTACAACAATAGCTAATTTTTTATCTAATTCAAAATTTGAATATAATCTATATTCTTTATTTAAATCTACAATATTTGGTTTATTTGTTAACAATATTTCACCTTTATATCCTTTTTGTTTATATAAAAAAGTCATCTCATTTTTAAATTCTTCATCATAAGTAGTTTTAGAAAAATAAACAATTATATAAAATCTATAATTAGGATTTATTTTTTTAGAAAAAAAATATTCATGTGGATTTTGAATTTCAATTGTATTTCCTTCTTCTAAATCTTCTTTATCTAATAATAATCCTATTATTGGAATAATTTCACCTTTTGTTTCAACACCAAATTGATAAGATGGATGAGTAATTTTATTTTTAAATTTTATTTCATATTTATCATATGTATATTTATTTTGAGGAAGATAAAATATTCCACATTCTTTAATGATTTTTGTTGGATTTAAAACTTGTTCTGTATAAATTGTACATAAATTATTAATAACTTTATAAATTATAATTAAACTTTCTTCTTGATAACATTTTATTTTTATATTTATATTTTTTTTTTCTTTGAATTTATATATTCCAATATCATTTGTTGAATTTAAATAAAAATTATTTAATATTGTATCATTATTTGATATTGTAATATCTATTTTTTTCTTATTAACATTTTTTATTTTAATAATTAAATTTTGAAAATTTTTTTCAAGTGGTTCAATTTCTAAATTTTTTTCTTCTTCTTTAGAAACAAGAAAATAATAAAAAAATGAATTTACTTGCCCTTCATTTCCAGGTAAAACATATATATTAAAATAACAATAAATTTCACAAAAAAAAGAAAATAAATCTAAATCAGAATAAACTTTAATATAATTTTTATTTACTTTTTTTCCTTTATTTTCATCTGGATATAAGTCATGAAAAGTATTTTTAAAAATATTTTTAACTTGTTCTGAAGATTTATAATATGTCCTCACATTTCCAACAATTGGTTCAATCCAAATAATATCATTTGTTTTATTTGAATATTTTCCAATAAAATATGCTGGTTTATATGGATTTGTAATTTCAAAGTTAATTAATTCAATCTCACTTCTTTTATCTAAAATTTTTAATTTAAAAGGATTTGTTAAAGTATGAATATTGATATTAGTAGAAGATTTAGTATTAAAAAATTTAATAATAAATGATATTTTTTGTTTATTCTTACATTTTTTTTTTGATAAAAATTTTTGTATATTACTTTTTTTACTTACTTTATAATTTTCTATGAAATCACCTTCAATTAAAATCATATCATCTGAATCTGAAGTGATTATAAAATTTTTTAAATTAAACCAATTACAAGGTACATAATATTTTATATAATAAGGAACATATCCTGGAATTAACAGTTCTTTAGTATAAATTGAATATGGAATTAAATTAAAAATAATAATATTTGAATATGTAAACTCTAAATTAGAATTTTTATTTAAATTAGAAATTTGAAAATAAATATAATCTTTATCTTCAGTTTTTTTAAAATATAAATAGAAATAATTTTCAATTTCAGATTCATATAATTTAATATTTATAAATTTCAATTGTGAATAATCAGATTCTGAATTTGGTTTTATATTTGAAAATTTATATTTAAATTGAAAATCATCTTTTAATGAATTTGAATGTAAAGTTAATACTCCATTTTCAGATAATGATAAATTTTTAATGTTTATATAAATATATATTATTTTAGAATCTGAATATTTTGGTTTTTGATATTCAGGTATATGGGATAATTCTATAATTTCTGATGATGAATATTGAATGATGAATATAAACAATAAAAATAATAATTTGTTTTTCATCTTTATTATTTTACTAATTTTTATTTTTCGATTATTTTTTTTTTGGATGATAAAAAATTGTATAAATTTAAATTTACTTTTAAAATATATAAGAATAACTTATTTAAAATTTTAAATATATTTTAATATCTATACTTATAATTGATAAAAAAAAATATGATTATCATCTTTATTATTATTTATAATTCCAAAAGATAAGATGGATTACTTAATGTTAATAAATTTAAATATATTACCTTACTTTATATTCAAAATATAAAATCTCTATTTAGGGATTAATTATATATATATTTTTATATATTTCTTTATATCCTTTTTAAATTTTAAAAAAAATTTCAAAATATAAGTATATAATATTTAAAAATATAATTATCAATTAATAATTAACATTTTAAATTTGTAAAAATTTAATATCATTTTTAATAATGTTTAATAATTTCACATTTTCAATAGTATTCTCTTGTTGCAAAATTTCTTTATAATTTAAATACAATTGATCAATATCATCTTTTTCAATTTTTTTAAAAGGATTTAATTCTTTAAAAATTGGATGATAAAATATAAAATTTTCATTAACAATCTTCATAGAAGGTTTCGAGGCAAATTCAAATAACTTAATATTAATATCATTAAATAAAATTCCTTTTAATAATTCAAATTCTTGAACTGTTTTAACATAAGTTAAAATATCTAAATAATAATAAACTTTTTTTACTGCTTTTTTCATTATCATATGTCTTTTATATGATTTTTTTGTACACCAAAAACAAAAAAAATTTAATATTAATTGACATAAATTTAACTTTACTACTGATTCTTGATGATATTTTGATTTAGGACTTTGAAGCTCAATATCAGGATTTTTTATATTTTTCATTTCTTTTGAATTAAAATATTTTGTATCTAAATCAATTGTCTTTGTTTTACTTAATATTTTCCTTTGAGAATTATTTGAATTTGATATATCTAATTTTAATTCTTTTTTTATATTCTTTTCTTTTACTTTTTCTTTTTCTTTTTCTTTTTCTTTTGATTTTTCTTTTTTTTTTATTTTTTTTATTTTTTCTTTTTTTTCTTCTATTTTATAAGGAATACTTTCACAATTAATATTACTCATTCCTTCAAAAAAAGAATTTTTTTTTTTTAATTTTATCATATTATTATCATTTTTTTCAATATCATCATCTTCACTTATATTATCAATATTAGCATTAGTATCATACAAATCAAGATTTTTATTATAAAATTTATCTGAAGTTTTCAATTGTTCAGAATGATTTTTCCATTCTTTCTTTTTTTTATCAACCATATCAGTAAAATTTATTTTTAAATTCTTACTAAATTTCTCAACAAAATAATCAACTTCAATACTTTTATTCCCTCTAAATTTTAACATCTTTCTTATTATTTTTTGATCAACTGCTTTTCTTTCAATATAATTAGCCATAATAATTAAAACAAAAAAAACAAAACCAAGTAAACCAGAAATATTCGCAGCAAATTCAGGAATTTTTTGATAAGATCTATTTAAATCATAAACAACAGAACTTGCATGTAATATAAACTCACATATTCCATTTTCATTTTCTTCTCTTCTTCTTTTAATAGATTTAAAATTATCATGTATAGTAGAATGTATAGGTCTAGCAATAGTATTAGGTCTTTTAAAAAATAAATGTTCATCTGTACTTAATTGTAATCTCGAAAAAGAAATTTCTGAAGTTTTATAAAATTCAGTATCAACACCTTTATAATAATAATTTAAATAAGGAGGTAATGGATTAAATCTATTTAAATAATTAAGACCAGTATCCTTATAAAATATTGCAATATCAATTGGAGTTTGTTCTAAATATTCTTCTAATTCAGTTAAATTATTTAAAGCATATTCAGTTAATGATATTTTAATAGAAACATATTTATAATAACTTCCAGTATATAATCCTTCAATTGAAAAATTTGCTGATAAATTAAATATTGGACAATACATAAAATGTAAACCATTTAATTGATAATGTTCATTTAATTCTGGAAAATCTTCTTGTTCACATTTTCTTATTCCTATTGGTGTTATTATTGATTTTGATTTACCTGAAATGTTATTATCAGATAAAGTTTCAATTATATTAACAGTATAATCAAAGAATCTATGAGAATTTTTTATTGCTGGTACTGCAGTTTTTGAATATTGAGCACCGAATGCGAAATTAAATCCTACTTTTGATAAATTTAATATTGGATGTTGATGGATTGTTTTTGAATATATGAATGATATATTTTTTCTTCCTATGAAATTTATACTCATTGTTGATACGTAAAATATTGCAAATATTGTGAACATTATTGTAAAGACACCTCCGATTATTGATTTGTATTCTATTTCCTCATCTATTCTGAATGTTAAGAATGTACCGAAATAATCTAATTTTTTTATTATTTTTTTTATTCTTTTAGTACATTGTCCCATTTTGAATTATTATATTATTTTTTATATTTTTAAAATATTCTCTTTTCTAGATTATGTAATATTATTATTAATATTATAAAAGTGATTAATTAAAAAAAGATATAATATAAATTTATATATTTAATTATATAGATTTATATTTTTGAATTTATTTCTATTTTTAATTATATAGATTTATTTTTTTTGATTTTATTTCTATTTCTAATTATATAGATTTATATTTTTGATTTTATTTTCTATTTTTAATTCTTTTTTAAATAATAATAATCTTTGGAATAATTTCACTTTTTTATCAGATTAGTAAAAAAGAATACATTTAATTATTAATCAATAAATATTTTGAAACATTTTTTTTTTTATTCAATAATGAAATGAGTATTAATTAATAATTAATTATATAAATTAAATATATGAAATTTATTGCATCAAAATACCAAAATAGAAATATAGAGTTTTAATTTATTTTTAAAGTAAAGAAATTCTTTAACATGATTACTATAAATTATTTTTTTATAATTGATTTAAAATTAATCAATTTATTTTAAAATCATCAAAATTGTCTTTATTTTGACTTAAGTTTTTCAGAAATGAGATATTACATTTATTTCTATTTTTATCTTAATTTGATTCAAATATTAATCAAAATATATTAAGATATTAGAAAAAAAAATAATTAAAAATTTAAAATAATTTATTTTCTTAATGTGAAAGTTATTTTAATTAATGATATTTTGATTGGGGGGCTCTGAAGATTCTATTCCAGAAGAACTTTCATTTTGAGTATCATTTTTATTTTCTTTAATAAAATACCATAAACAAATTGGTAAAGCAGTAAATATAATTCCAAAAAGATTGGGAATAATAAAATCAGATTTACTTTTATAAATTCCATATATCAACCAAAAAATTGCAGAAAGTAAACCAACAATTGAAGATACAATAGGAAGTAAATCAGATATTTTAGTTTTTAAAAAATTATATAATTTCTCATTTAATGCAGCATACATTAAAATTTTAAATATTATTCCAATAACTTTAATCACATTAATATTGAACAAAGAATAAGATATATAGAAAATCAAAATAATAACTATTAAAGAAATTATATTAAATAATAATGATTTAAAAATTTTTTGTTCTGATATAAAAATTAATAATATTACAATAAAAATAAATGATATAAATGAACAAAGAAAATGTGAAATCCATAATATATCTAAATCATTTCTTAAATAATATATTCCATTTAATATACTATTAAAGAATGACATTATTAATAAAATATATGGACTTTCTTGAAATCCTATAATTTCATTGTTTAACTTTTGAAATGGTTTAAATAACGATAAATAAAACATAATAGTAAAAATTGAACAAATTATTTCTAAAAATTCTGCCATTTTTTTAATATTTTTAAAATCCCATTGAATATTCTTATTAAAATTATTATTTTTTTACAATATATTATTAAATTTAATTATAATCATTAAT
>JAEEGL016989988.1_pt1 | contig 10544 bp, 10 predicted proteins | sample 9134231 | NCBI WGS metagenome assembly JAEEGL01 (sample SAMN16246548, study PRJNA631951) | gut metagenome | biome: gut microbiome; feature: rumen; material: fiber-attached | host: Bos | place: Iran: Karaj | collected 2018-10
GATCGATTCCCAGACGGAGGAGGAGATCCTTCGCGGGATCCGGGAAGCAAAGGACTGGAGTGCTTATGATAATCTGAGTACTGCGGCTTATTTGCGTGCCAAGGAAGATTACCTGATGGGTATCAACTTCTCCAGAGTTCTCACCCTGAAATATGGATATAAGGTTAAGGATCTTTTGAAACGTGACAAAGCCGTCATTTCTTTGGGCCGCGTCATGACTTGCGTTCTAGGCATTGTGGTCCAGAGAGAGCGGGAGATCCGTGACTTTAAGAAGACGCCTTTCTATCGCATTCTGGGACATTTTTCTCTGGAGGATTCCACCTTCGACGGAGAGTGGAGAGCGGTGGAGGGATCCCCTTATTTCCAGTCTCCCAAGCTCTACAAGGAGAATGGTTTCAAGGAAAAGTCCGATGCGGACCAGCTGATGCAGAAGTTGGCAGGCCTGCCCTGTCTGCTGGATTCCGTGGAGCGGAGGAAGGAGAATAAGAACGCTCCTCTTCTGTACAACCTGGCGGAGCTTCAGAACGACTGCTCCAAGTTCTTTAAGATCTCCCCGGACCAGACTCTGCAGGTAGCCCAGGAGCTCTACGAGAAGAAGATGACCACCTATCCCAGAACCGATGCCAGAGTCCTGTCCACTGCCGTGGCCAAGGAGATCCATCGGAACATCGGAGGGTTGAAGGGATACACCCTTTGTGCACCCTTTGCCGCCGAGATCCTGGACCAGGGGATGTACAAGGGCATTGAGAAGACCCGGTACGTGAACGATAAGCTCATCACGGACCACTATGCCATCATTCCCACAGGTCAGGGCCTGAACAACCTGGGTTCCCTGAGCCCTACCTCCGCGAAAGTATACGAGATCATTGTCCGCAGATTCCTGAGCATTTTCTATCCGCCTGCGGTCTTCCAGAAATTCGCTCTGGTCCTCAGCGTTGGAGATGAGAAGTTCTTCAGCAACTTCAAGGTACTGGAATCCGAAGGCTACCGGAAGGTGACGGAGTTCTCCTTCAAGAAGGATAAGGACGCGGCAAAGGAAGCGGCAGAGGAATCCGAGGAGAAGAAAGAGGGAGAAGAGCAGGAAAACGAGAAGGTGGATGCGGCTCTCCTGGAACTGTTGAAGAAGGCGAAGAAGGGCGATCCCGTGGAGGTGGGAGACTTCGAGATCAAAGAAGGAGAGACCTCTCCGCCCAAACGCTACAACTCCGGAAGCATGATCCTGACCATGGAGAATGCCGGACAGTTCATCGAGGACGAAGAACTCCGTTCCCAGATCAAGGGAAGCGGCATCGGCACCTCTGCCACCCGTGCAGAGATCCTGAGCAAGCTTCAGAAGATCGAATACCTGAACCTGAACAAGAAGACCCAGATCCTGACCCCCACCCTGATGGGCGAGATGATCTACGATGTGGTCCGGGGTTCCATCACATCCCTGCTGAATCCGGCGCTCACCGCCAGCTGGGAGAAGGGCCTCTCCATGGTGGCAGCGGGAGAGATCTCGGAAGAGGAATACATGACCAAACTCACGGACTTCGTCAGCGGCCGCACTCAGCTGGTGAAGGATCTGAAAAATGCATATCAGCTGCAGAATGCATATAACTATGCAAGCCAGTATTACAAGAAATAGAGGTAGAAACAATGGATCACATTACAATCAACGACTTATATAACCTGGAAGAGACCATGGCTGCGGATTACCTGAAGCAGTTTACCTATCCCTGGGAAGCCCTGGACGGCATCAAGGAATACATCAAGAAGCTGGGCAGCACTCTGGATCCCGCTGTTTATGAGAACTGGGGAGATGACATCTGGGTGGCAAAGAATGCGACCGTGGCGCCCAGCGCATCTTTGAACGGTCCCCTCATCATCGATGAGGAGGCAGAGATCCGCCACTGCGCCTTTGTCCGTGGCAGCGCCATTGTGGGCAAGAACTGCGTGGTGGGTAACTCCACGGAGCTGAAGAACGTGATCCTCTTTAACAATGTGCAGGTGCCTCACTACAATTACGTAGGCGATTCCATCCTGGGCTTTAAGTCCCACATGGGAGCCGGTTCCATCACCTCCAACGTGAAGAGCGACAAGCTCCCCGTTGTGGTGAAGGGCGAAGAAAAGTATGAAACCGGACGGAAGAAGATGGGGGCCATGCTGGGTGACTTTGTGGAAGTGGGCTGCAACAGTGTCCTGAATCCCGGCACCATCATCGGACGGAATTCCAATGTTTATCCCACATCCTGCGTCCGTGGCATCATTCCGGAGAACAGCATCCACAAGAACTCCGGAGAGGTCATTGCAAAGCAGTAATCCTTACAAATTCATACGTAAAATTCTTTTCCTCCTGTTATTGACGTTGGGACACTTTTATAGTAACATAGTTTGAAGTGTTACACTTTAAACTGATAAAGTGTTCACAACACGTATAACAGGAGGAATTATTATGAAAAAGAAATTGCTGTCCGTTCTTATGACCGCAGTTCTCGGCATGAGCCTTCTTACCGGATGCGGTGAGGGTGAGGCTGCCGGAACCGCTGCTTCCGCAGGCTCTGCGGAGGGCAAGGTCTATCATGTTGGTATCTGCCAGCTGGTAGAGCACGCTGCACTGGATGCTGCTTCTCAGGGCTTTATGGATGCTCTGACCGAGAAGCTTGGCGAAGGCAATGTTACCTTTGATCTGCAGAATGCACAGGGTGAGCTCACCAATGCTTCCACCATCTGCAACGGCTTTGCTGCCGACAATGTAGATCTGATCCTTGCGAATGCAACCACCCCTCTTCAGGCGGCTGCTTCCGCAACCACCACCATCCCCATCCTGGGAACTTCCGTAACCGATTACGCAAGCGCTCTGGAGATCAACGGATGGTCCGGCGCTACCGGCAGAAACATCTCCGGTACTTCCGATCTGGCTCCCATCGGTGAGCAGGAGGATATGCTGGTTGAACTCTTCCCCGAGACTCAGCAGGTTGGACTACTCTACTGCACCGCAGAGGCTAACTCCAAGTATCAGATCGATCTCTTCAAGGCTGCTCTGGAAGAGGACGGCATCACTTACAAGGAGTACGGCGTTGCTGATACCAACGAGGTTCAGGCAGTTGTGACTTCCGCTTGTGAAGAGTGTGATGTTCTCTACATCCCCACCGACAACACCCTGGCTTCCGTTGCCGAGACCGTTTACAACATCGTGGTACCCGCAGGCGTACCTGTTGTATGCGGCGAGGAAGGCATCTGCACCGGTTGCGGTGTTGTGACCCTTTCCATCAGCTACTACGATCTGGGATATGAGACCGGTAAGATGGCAGCTGAGATCCTGCTGAACGGCGCTGACATCACCACCATGGATGTCAGATATGCTTCCCAGGTGACCAAGAAGTACAACGCAGCACTCTGCGAGACTCTTGGTGTTACTGTTCCCGATGACTACGTTGCCATCGGAGAGTAATTTCAGTATTTTCCCAAGGGGATGTCCGAATGGGCATCCCTCTTGGTGGTTTTAAAGGCTCCTGTTTGGAGCAAATCTTTCTTTGGAAAGGAAATCGGTTGTATGCTTTCTTATTTCGCATCTCTCAGCTTTGCCTCCCTCTGGCGTGCCCTTCCCGGATCCGTGGCACAGGGTATGGTCTGGGCCGTGATGGCACTGGGAGTCTATATCACCTTTCGTTTGCTTGATTTTGCGGATCTGACCGTGGACGGCTCCTTTGCATTCGGCGCAGCCACCACCGTCATGCTGATCCGTGTGGGTGTAAACCCTGTGGTGGCTACAGTCGTCGCATTCTTTGCCGGCGCATTGGCAGGTATGGTGACGGGACTTCTGACCACTCTGTTGGGAATCCCCGGGATCCTGTCCAGTATCCTGACCCAGATCTCCCTGTATTCCATTAATCTGAAAGTGATGGGACAGGCGAACCGGCCTGTTTCTGTGGATAATTACAAGCTTGTGGTATCCCTTCGGTACGTGACTCAGAACATGTCCTCCCGCATCGTCTTTTTCTGCGGCATGGTCCTCTTCCTGGCGGTTCTCATCGGACTCCTGTACTGCTTCTTCGGAACGGAGATCGGACATGCCATCCGTGCTACGGGATGTAATCCCAACATGGCAAGAGCCCAGGGTATCAACACGGACTTCATCAAGGTTCTGACCCTGATGATCTCCAACGGACTGGTGGGTCTCTCCGGAGCCATGTTCGGACAGTTCCAGGGATCCGCGGACGTGAACATGGGCCGCGGTGCCATCGTCATCGGTCTGGCTGCCGTCATCATCGGCGAAGTCCTGCTGGGACGTTTTGCCGCAAAGCGGAAGTACGCTTTTGCATGGACCCTCTTTGCGGTGATCCTGGGATCCGTGATCTATTATCTGGTCTATCAATTCGTCCTCTGGCTGAAGATGCCTTCCGAGGACATGAAGCTTTTGTCTGCCGTTGTGGTTGCCATCTTCCTGGCAGTTCCTTATCTCAAGGACAAGCGTGCGCAGAAGAAGGGAGTGGTAGCAAATGGCTGAACTGGTACTGCAAAACATTCGTAAGGTATTCAACCGAGGCACCGTAAACGAGAAGGTGGCCCTGAACGGTCTGAACCTGAAGCTGGAAGATGGTGATTTCTGCACCATCATCGGCGGCAACGGAGCCGGTAAATCCACCATGCTGAACGCCATAGCAGGCGTCTGGCCCGTGGACGAAGGAAAGATCATCGTGGGAGGCACGGATATCACCGGGCTTCCGGAGCATAAGAGAGCCAAGTTCCTGGGCAGAGTCTTCCAGGATCCCATGACCGGCACTGCAGCCACCATGGAGATCGCCGAGAATATGGCACTGGCTCACCGCAGAGGCCTTCACCGCAATCTCATGTGGGGCATCCGTTCCCATGAGTACGAGGAGTTCCGGGAGCAGTTGGCCAGACTGGGCCTTGGCTTGGAAGACCGCATGAGTACCAAGGTGGGACTCCTGTCCGGAGGACAGAGACAGGCCATCACCCTGCTCATGGCAGCATTCCAGAATCCTCAGCTTCTGTTGCTGGATGAGCACACCGCAGCGCTGGATCCCAAGACCGCAGCAAAGGTTTTGGAGATCTCGGATCAGATTATTGAAGAAAAACACTTGACCGCGCTGATGGTAACCCATAATATGAAAGATGCGATTGCTCACGGCAATCGTCTGATCATGATGGACGAAGGACGTGTTATTTATGATGTCCGGGGCGAAGAGAAGAAACACCTCCAAGTCAAAGATCTGCTGGCGAAATTTGAAGAGATCAGCGGAGCGGAACTGGATAATGACAGAATGATGCTTTCATGATCTTAAATCAAGATTACCCAGATTGGGAGGAGAAACGAAATGGACGGATTTGAAAACAAGAATGAACTGAACAACGAGGCAGTGGATACCGCTGCACAGAACCTTTCCCAGGCTGCTGACGATGCTGCTTCCGCTATGACCGGCGCAGAGCAGAAGCCTACCAGCTACGAGGAAGTTTACGGCACCGTAGAGCAGGCTGCTTCCGATGCAGCTCAGCCCTTCGTGGATGTAAAGGTAACCTATGACGGAGAGGGCGAAACCGGTAAGGCAAACGGAATGCAGATCGCATCCCTGGTACTTGGTATCCTTTCCATCGTACTGGCATGCTGCACCAGCTATATCGGATCTGTATTCGGTATCGTTGGTCTGATCCTTGCCATCCTTGGCAACAAGCAGGGCAAGCATGGCATCGGCACCGCAGGCTTTGTATGCTCCATCGTTGGTATCGTCATCGGCATCATCATGACCATCATCGGCGCTCTGGCTCTTGCAAGCCTTGGTTCCATCAACAACCTGCTGTAAGATGAAGAATCTGTCTCTGGAGAAGCAGTTATATGTCATGGGATGGTTCATGGCATTGCTGATGATCCCTGCCGCGATCTATCTGCACTTTGCCAGTAACGACCAGGTTGGACCCTGCGTCTTTCTGACGGTGTTTCATGTGTATTGTCCCGGTTGCGGCGGTACGAGAGCAGTGTGGAAGCTTCTGGAAGGACATTTCCTGCAGGCCCTATGGTATCATCCGCTGGTACCTTATGGCACCTTGATCTATCTGCTCTTTATGGGTTCCCATACCCTGAACCTTCTGACCAAAGGGAAGGTACCCGGCATGAAGTTCCGACCCTGGTACCTGTGGGCAGCGCTGATCATCGTCATCGCAAACGTGATCCTGAAGAATATCCTGTTATTGGGATTTGGCATCACACTGGATTCACCGATCTTATAAATGCAAAAAGAAAGCCTTCGGCATTGGTTTGCCGGAGGCTTTTGTTCTGTCTGTCTTTATTCTGCTTTGGTTCCCACGGTGGCATCTGCATCCACTTCACCGTTGAGGAAGGTGAGGATGACGGTGATGCGCTTGTAAGCTCTGGAATAATTCTCCGTGGCGTATTCGTACTGAGCATCCATCATGGCTTCCGTGTAATCGGGATTGGTGTACACATCACGGAAGGCATCCACTGCGGTAGTCATATAGTCTTTGGCTTCGTCTGCCAGATCTTCCAGATAATCGTAATCCGTGGGGAAGTCCTTCTGGGAGAATTCGTAGAATTCACTCTGGAGCTTGTCCAGATCCGACATGAGCTCGGTCTCAAAACCTTCTTTGGTGGTATCGATGCTGTTGATCTGCTGATCAAGGGATCTGATATGGTCGCAGAAGGTATCTACTTCTGTGCGGAATTGTGTCAATTCTTCATTGTTTTCAGCATTATTAGAAGAGGTCTGCGGTCCGCACCCTGTGAAAAGCAGGCATCCCATAAAAATACAGATCAAAGATTTCACGTGTTTCAATGCCTTGTCCTCCTGAAAAAGTCCTTTGCAAATGTATCATATTTTCAAGGGGAGCGCAACCGCCGGGAAGATCCCCTGTGGATGGTTTTTATCTGTCAAATTCATTAATAAAAATCAAGTTTTGCATAAAATTCCATGGGTTTTCCGCAGTTTTTGTGCTATAATAACAAGAAGTTTTCGCATATTTAGAGAAGTCGAAGGAGATACCATTATGAACGGTGCAGATGCCATCATCAAATGCCTGGAAGCAGAAGGTGTGACCCATGTATTTGGTTATCCCGGCGTTGCCATTTGTCCTTTTTATAACAGTATTCTTGACTCGGACATTCAGTCCGTTCTGGTCCGCACGGAGCAAAATGCAGCTCATGCAGCCAGCGGCGTTGCCCGCATGACCGGAAAGCCCGGCGTGTGCGCAGTGACTTCCGGCCCCGGTGCTACCAACATCATCACAGGTGTGGCTACGGCTTTCGCGGACAGTATTCCCCTGATCGTCATTACGGGACAGGTCACCAGCTCCCTCCTGGGAAGTGATGTGTTCCAGGAAGCAGACATTACCGGAGCGGTGGAGAGCTTCGTAAAATACAGCTATCTGGTCCGCAATGCGGAGGAGATCCCCCGCATCATGAAAGAGGCCTTCCACATCGCCAACACCGGTCGTAAGGGCCCCGTCCTCATCGATGTGCCCATCGATGTCCAGAACCAGACCGTACGCAAATTCGAATATCCCGAGGAGGTTTCCCTCCGTACCTATAAGCCTACCGTAAAAGGCAACGGCGCTCAGATCAAGAAGGTCGTGAAAGAGCTGGAGAAGGCCAGGAAGCCCATCATCTGCGCCGGCGGCGGTGTGATCCTGTCCGAGGCCCAGGGATTGCTTCAGGCCTTTGCCGAGAAGTTCGGCATTCCGGTGGTGAGCACCATGATGGGAATCGGCGTCATGCCCACGGATCACCCTCTCTACTTCCGTATGGTGGGTAACAACGGAAAGCTCTACGCAAACAAGGCCATGAATGAGGCAGATCTCATCATCATGGTGGGTGCGCGCGTGGCAGACCGTGCCATCAGCCAGCCGGATCTGATCACCAAGAACAAGGTCCTGGTACACATCGATGTGGATCCCGCGGAGATCGGCAAGAACGCCATTTCTTCCATTCCTCTGGTTGGAGATGCCAAGCATATCTTTGAAGATCTGCTGGAATCCGAGATCGATGCGGATTATAAGGAATGGGTGGGAGAACTCACCGAGTACCGTAAGACCATGAAGCGGAAGCGGAACCCGGATCCCAAATTCGTGGATCCCGCCATCTTTATCCAGATGCTTTCCAATACCATGGATGACGATGCAGTCTATGTTGCGGATGTGGGACAGAACCAGATCTGGTCCTGTGACAACGTGAACATCCGCAAGGGAAGATTCCTGACCTCCGGCGGTATGGGAACCATGGGTTATTCCATCCCAGCAGCCATGGGTGCCAAGATCGCATGTCCCGACCGTCAGGTGGTGGCAGTTTGCGGCGACGGTTCCTTCCAGATGTCCATGATGGAGCTGGCTACCTGCAGACAGCACGGTGTTCCCGCCAAGATCGTGGTACTGAAGAACAACTACCTGGGCATGGTCCGGGAATATCAGCATTACACCTACAAAGACCATTATTCCGTGGTGGATCTCTCCGGAAGCCCGGATCTGGGTAAGCTGGTCAGTGCTTATGATTTCGACTACCTGCGGCTGGAGAATATGGAAGATGCGCAGAAGACCATCGATGCCTTCCTGAAGGATGAGAATTCCGTCCTGCTGGAATGCGTTGTAGACCCTATGGATCTTGTGAAATAAGGACGGTGGGCAGCATGAACAATAAGAAAATCTATTCCATTACGGTGGAGAACCGCAGCGGTGTCCTGGCCAAGATCAGCGGACTCTTTGCAAGAAGATGCTTCAACATCGATTCCCTGGTGGTGGGTGAGACGGACGATCCCACAGTTTCCAGCATGACCATCGTCAGTTCCGGCGATGAGCGGACTCTGGAGCAGATCGAGAAGCAGCTGAACAAGAAGCTGGACATCATCAAGGTCAAGACATTTCACCAGGAACAGTGCATTTCCCGTGAAATGATGCTGATGAAGGTGAAATATAATAAATCAAATCGGGCAGAGATCATGGAGATATGCGAAGTCATGAAGGCAAGTATCGTGGATATGAGCATGCACTACATGATGATCCAGATCTGTGATACCCCAGAAAAAATCCAGCTTTTGATCAATATGTTCCGATCCATCAGCATTGTGGAGATCGCCCGCACCGGAACCCTGGCCTTATCAAAATGCGGCGAAAACGATTAAAATACATCAAGATTGCAGATAAAATTAGCGGTTGACACTTACACTTTCCATTGCTAAAGTATCATGCAGAAGAAACGATACCGATTTTATCCTGACGATCGGTATGGAGGTAAACATGAAACAGAAAGTTTTTCAGCTCCTGGTAGACAACAATTCCGGTGTTTTGAGCCGTATTTCCGGTCTGTTCTCCAGAAGAGGATATAACATCGAATCCATCACGGCAGGCGTCACCGCCGATGATCGCTTCACCCGTATCACCATCGTTACCAGCGGTGATGATGAGATCCTGGAGCAGATCGAAAAGCAGCTGGCCAAGCTGGTGGATGTGAGAGACATCAAAGAGCTGAAGCCCGATGAGAGCGTGTATCGCGAGCTTGCACTGGTGAAGGTCAAGGCCGATGCCAGCGAGCGTCAGAATCTCATCGCCATCGCGGACATCTTCCGCGGCAAGATCATCGATGTACAGCCCGAGTGCCTGATCATTGAGATCACCGGCGCGCAGAGCAAGATCGATGCACTGCTGAAACTCCTGGACGGACATGAGATCCTGGAGCTGGCACGTACCGGTGTGGCCGGTCTTTGCAGAGGTGTGGAGAATGTTACTTTCCTGCCTTGATGCATTTTAAGGAAATACCCAAACAAAATTGTTCCAGGACTACCCTGAAGCATATATCAAGAGAAACCAACGGAGGAATCAAAAATGGCAAAGATTTTTTATCAGGAAGATTGTAACCTGTCTCTTCTCGAGGGCAAGACAGTTGCGATCATCGGTTACGGTAGCCAGGGTCATGCACATGCACTGAACCTGAAGGAGTCCGGTGTAAAGGTCATCATCGGCCTGTACGAGGGATCCAAGAGCTGGAAGAGAGCCGAGGAGCAGGGCTTCGAGGTCTTCACCGCAGCAGAGGCTGCAAAGAAGGCAGACATTATCATGATCCTGATCAATGATGAGCTGCAGGCTGATATGTACAAGAAGGATATCGCTCCCAACCTCAGCGCCGGCAACATGCTGATGTTCGCACACGGCTTCAATATCCACTTCGGCTGCATCGTTCCTCCCGCTGACGTAGATGTTGCAATGATCGCTCCCAAGGCTCCCGGACACACCGTTCGCAGCGAGTATCAGGCCGGCAAGGGAACTCCCTGCCTCATCGCTGTAGAGCAGGATGCTACCGGCAAGGCATGGGAGATGGCAAAGGCTTACGGCCTTGGTATCGGCGGCGCAAGAGCAGGCCTTCTGGAGACCACCTTCCGCACCGAGACCGAGACGGACCTCTTCGGTGAGCAGGCTGTCCTGTGCGGCGGTGTCTGTGCATTGATGCAGGCTGGTTTCGAGACTCTGGTAGAAGCCGGATACGATCCCAGAAACGCATACTTCGAGTGCATCCATGAGATGAAGCTCATTGTCGATCTGATCTA
>JAEEGL017297540.1_pt1 | contig 10544 bp, 10 predicted proteins | sample 9134231 | NCBI WGS metagenome assembly JAEEGL01 (sample SAMN16246548, study PRJNA631951) | gut metagenome | biome: gut microbiome; feature: rumen; material: fiber-attached | host: Bos | place: Iran: Karaj | collected 2018-10
TGCTGCTGACGAGAAGGTAACACTTGCTTAATCAAATTAAAAAGAAGCATAAGAGGGCTGGTAGGCTGCAAGAGCATACCAGCCTTTTTTATCGATTTGAAAAAAACAAATTCAGACAATTTAGAAATACCTCGCGTTGAATTACGATCAGCAGATATTAAAGGTTCTTACGGATGCAGGCGACTATGGTGTCAGCGTGCAGTCAGTGGTGAAGCATGTGTACAACATGAATCGCACCTTTTTTTCTCAACCTGACTACGAGGATGTGAAGTCCTACGTACAGCAGTTCCTATTGCGTAACTCCAAGTCATCCCAGTCCCTCGTCGAGCGTACTGAGCGTAGGGGCTACTACCGTTTGAATACCGGCGGCTCTACAGATGCCCGTCAGCTGATGTTGCAATTCCGCGAAGCACAGGAGGAAAAGAAAGAGGAGAAGCCCCGGCAGGACCTCTCCCTCGATTTGTTTTCTGACTGATGGTGACGAACTATTCCTTATAGCGCTCCCTTGGTAGAAGGCAACTCGTAGTGATAGACATCCCTGCGGACAGCCATCTTCAGCGAGCGTGCCAATGCCTTGAAAATACCCTCAATCTTGTGGTGCTCGTTCTGTCCTTCGGCACGGATGTTCAGGTTCATCTTAGCTGCATCGCTGAGACTCTTGAAGAAGTGCAGGAACATCTCCGTGGGCATGTCTCCAATGTGTTCCCTTTCAAATTTCGCATCCCAGACCAGCCAGGGACGGCCTCCGAAGTCTAATGCTACGGAACATAGGCAGTCGTCCATAGGCAGACAGTACCCATAGCGTTCTATGCCGCGTTTGTCGCCCAGAGCCTTGAGCAGGCACTCACCCAGCGTGAGCGCCGTGTCCTCTATGGTGTGGTGCTCGTCCACATGCAGGTCGCCCTTGGCGTGGATGGTGAGGTCTATCATGCCATGCTTGCCTATTTGTTCCAGCATGTGGTCAAAGAATCCCAGTCCAGTCTCGATGTCGCAGTGTCCGTTGCCGTCCAGGTCCAGGCTTACGTAGATGTCAGTCTCCTTGGTGGTACGTCTCACCTCCGCCTTCCGTTCGCCGCCATAGGCTATTGCTGCCGCTTTGTCCCAGTCGCCTATCTGCAGGAACTGACAGCCGATGTTGGCAGCAAACTGTCTGTCCGTGTCTCTGTCTCCAATGACATAGCTTTTTGCGATGTCGTATGCTGGCGAGTTCATGTATTTCTCCACCAGTCCGGTGTTGGGCTTGCGGGTGGGAGCGTTGTCTTCAGGGAAGTGCGGGTCGATGAGGATATCGTCAAACTCCACACCCTCACCCTTCAGGGTGTCTATGATGAAGTTCTGTACGGGCCAGAAGGTGTCTTCTGGAAAAGCCTTCGTTCCCAAACCGTCCTGATTGGACACCATAACGAACAGGTAGTCCGTATGCTGTCTGAGGAATACGAGGTTGGAGATGGCACGAGGCACGAACTGCAGCTTCTCGAAGCTGTCTATCTGCTCGTCCTCTGGCTCACGGATAATCGTTCCGTCGCGGTCTATGAATAAGATTTTCTTCATGGTCTGCGCTGTTATAATCTGTCGTAATATGTTTTTACTGAATCAGGTTCTGCAGGCTCTTCCGCTTTTCCTCGCGTGCCTGTATGGAGCCACACACATAGTAGTAGTGCACCAACAGCAGCTGGCTGACATAGAATTGTACGAAAGCCGTCAGCACGAAGGTGAAGAAGGTCAGCCCCGTCATGTAGGAGGGCATTCCTGAGGGGTCTCCGATGAGCATTCCTTGCAGCGCCTTCAGGTTGGCCAGACAAAGTATGACGGCAGGAATCAGCACGATGCAGCTGACCAGCATCACCAGCAGGGCGCTGGTGAACAGTACGATGAGCATCAGTCCTATATTCCTCAGTCGCATCTTCCACCCGCCTCGTGGTGCCAGCCAGTAGTCTCGGTGCAACTTCAGCACCCTGCGTACCAGAGCGTAGATGACTGGCAGTGCGAAAGGCATGCAAAACAATACGATGGCGGCTGCCATGCTGTTGGGTTTCATCAGGAGCATCAGTGCTCCGAAGGTTCCGTACAGGATGGCCAACACCAGTGCTGTAAGCCACGATTTCTTGAAGAACGAGCGGAACTGCTCCATATAGAGTCTGAATCCCGTCTTCAGCACACTGCGGTAGCTGCGGGCTTTCAGAAGCGTCATATCTTTCTCTTTTTCCATGCTTTTTTATTGTTTTATGCTGCAAAGGTACAAAAAACTCTTAACTTTTAACTCTTAACTCTCAACTTTTTCGTATCTTTGCACCATAAATATGAAAAATATCAAGTGGGGCTTCATCGGTTGTGGTGATGTCGTTGAGAAAAAGAGTGGTCCTGCCTTTTCCGAAGTGGAAGGATCCAGTGTTGTTGCTGTGATGAGTCGCAGCGAGAGTAAGGCTCGCAGCTATGCCGAACGTCACGGAATAGGTCGTTGGTATAAAGACGCTCAGGAGCTGATTGACGACGACGAAGTGAATGCGGTCTACGTAGCCACTCCACCGTCCAGTCATGCCACCTATGCCATCATGGCCATGAAGGCAGGCAAGCCCGTTTATGTCGAGAAGCCGCTGGCGTCGTCCTATGAGGACTGCCTGCGCATCAATCGTGTGTCCGAGGAGACAGGCATACCCTGTTTCTGTGCATACTACCGCCGTCAGCTGCCCTATTTCGAGAAGGTCAAGGAGATTGTTGAGCGTGGTGTCATAGGCCAGGTGGTCAACGTGCAGGTTCGCTTTGCCGTACCCCCGCGTGAGGCCGACTATGCTGCCGATGGCAAGTTGCCTTGGCGGCTGCAGCCCCAGATAGCGGGTGGTGGCTATTTCTACGATATGGCTCCCCACCAGCTGGACTTCCTGCAGCAGTTGTTTGGTGTCATTGTCGAGGCTCGTGGCATCTGCGCCAATCGTGGAGGCCTTTATACGGCCGAGGACACTGTGAATGCCTGCTTCGAGTTCGAGAACGGACTCTCAGGTGCCGGCTCTTGGTGCTTTGTGGCTCACGAGTCAGCGTGCGAGGACCGCATCCACCTGGTAGGCAATCGTGGAGCGGTGTCGTTCTCCGTCTTCGACTATCAGCCCATCCACCTCTATACCATGTCTGGCGAAGAGAACTTTGTGGTGCCCAATCCGCCTTACGTGCAGGCTCCGCTCATCAAGAATGTGATAGAACACCTGCAGGGCATCGGCGTCTGCGACAGCACCAGTCAGTCTGCAACGCCTGTCAACTGGGCGCTCGATTGTATACTTGGAAAATTCTGAACCGATGCGAAAGATAGTGTTCCTGCTGATGTTGATGACGAGCCTTGTAGCGATGGCTGGCGACTCTCTGAGCGTGGAGCCTGCTCCAGTTTCCAAGAAAGGCAGTTGGCTCAAGCGCGTCATCGACTCATTCAGCGATCAGGATACACTCTATGTCGAGCCCCAGCACTACAACTGGGCACTCATGCTGCAGTCAGTGACCACCTACGACTACTATCGTCTGAGCACGACGGGACCCAACGGACAGTCCATCTCGTTCTCGCCCCAGCTCGACGTCCGCTTCGGTCCTTATTTCGGGTGGCGCTGGGTGTTCCTCGGATATACTGTCGACCTGCGCAACCTGAACATTTTCAACAAGTCGCCCAAGTTCGAGTTGGACGCCAGCATCTACAGTGCCCGCTTTGGTGCCGATCTGTTTTTCCGCCGCACGGTGAACGACTATAAGATTCGCAGCGTCTCCATGGGCCCCGGCATCGATACCAGAAACCTGGAGGGTGTCGCTTTCGATGGTCTGAAGGTCAGCATCACAGGTGTCAACCTCTACTATATCTTCAACTACAGACACTTCTCCTATCCGGCAGCCTTTGCCCAGAGCTCTTGTCAGAAAATCAGCTGTGGCACGTGGATGGCAGGACTGGGTTATCTGAACAACCATATCGACTTCGACTACGAACGTATGGAGGCATTGGCCAAGGAGCACCTCGGACAGGAGGTCAAGCTCGACACCGGCTTCAACTTCAAGAGTGTCAAGTATCGCAATATCAGCGCCTCCGTGGGCTATGCCTACAACTGGGTCTTTGCCCGCAACTGGCTGTTCTGCAGCAGTTTGTCGCTGGCGTTGGGCTACAAGAAGTCTTATAGTGAAGAAGAGAAGAACAAAACCAGCGGCTTCGACTTCAGCAACTTCAATGTTGACGGCATCGGGCGCTTCGGAATCGTGTGGAACAATACCAAGTGGTATGCCGGTGCTTCGGCTATCGTCCGCGCCTACAACTACCATAAGTCACGATTCGCCGCCAACAACATCTTTGGCGACCTCAATATTTATGTAGGATTAAACTTCGGTCCCCGTGGGCCGTATAAGAAGAAAAGGACACTATGAAGAGATACAGCCTTTTGACCATGATATTCCTCGTGGCACTCTGTGTGCAGGCACAGGTGACCTACCAGCGTCAGGACAGCCTGACCATCTGCCGGCTGCTCCAGTCTGCCACCCCGCAGACGGGCATGCTCACGCTGGCACGCCACTTTCTGGGAGTGCCCTATGTGGCTCATACCCTCGAGGTCAATGTCGATGCCTCGCAGCCTGTGGCAAAGGACGAACGGCTCGTCGTCAACACGCGCCAGCTGGACTGTACCACGCTGGTCGAGACGGTGGTGGCACTGAAACTGTGTGCCCAGCAGGGCAAGCGCACGTGGAACGACTACACTTCCGTGTTGCGCCGGCTTCGCTATCGCGGGGGCGTGCTCGACGGCTATGCCTCGCGGCTGCACTATTTCTCCGACTGGATCAGCGACAAGCGTGCCATGCAGCTGGTGCAGGAAATCCAGCGTCCCAATCCGCCCTTTACGGCAGTCCAGAAGATTGCCGTCAGCTACATGAGCAAGCATCCGCAGGCCTATCGTGCGCTGAAGGCTCACCCTGGGCTGGTGCCCCTCATCCGTCGTCAGGAACAGTCGCTGACGGGTCAGACCGCCCGCTACATTCCCAGGAAGGAGGTCAAGAATACCACGCTGATGCGTCAGACGGTGAAGGATGGCGACATCATTGCCATCACGTGCAACAAGGCAGGGCTCGACATTGCCCACCTGGGCTTTGCCGTGTGGCGTTCCGACGGTCTCCATCTGCTTAATGCGTCGCAGCTGCATCACAAGGTAGTCGAGGAACCCATGACGCTGCGCAACTATCTGTCCAAGCATCCTACGTTCACAGGCATACGGATTGTGAGACTGAGAAATCTTTGATTGCCCCCAGAAGAAGTCAGTAAATTGTAAAACGCAAATATAAAACTAGGTTATTATGGAATTACCCGATTTTATGAATTATGCCAATAAGTTCTCGCAGGCGGACTTTACGGAGAAGATTGCCCGCATAGCCAAGCGAGCAGGTTCAAAACTGGTGTATGCTGCCCTCATCCTGTACTACACGCTGCAGAGCGACAAGGTGAGTGCCGCCAACAAGGCCATGATCATTGGCGCCCTGGGCTACCTCATCAGTCCCTTGGACGTGGTGCCCGATGCCATTCCCATTGCCGGACTGGCTGACGACCTGGGTGTGCTCATCTTCGTGCTGAAGAAAGTCTGGACAGACATTGACCCCTCTATCCAGGAGCGGTCAAAGGAGAAGTTGTCCAAGTGGTTCGACGAGGACGAGATTGCTGAAATCGACGACATCTTCAAGGGTGAGTAACCTTTGCAGTCATGGTTAACGACTATCAGATAAGGGTTCAACCCCATGTGGCTGCCAACGAGCAGACACTCAGGGACTATGTGGCTGGGGAGTATGGCTTCGACGTACGCACGCTGACAGCCCTGCGCATCCTGCGACGCAGCATCGATGCCCGCCAGCGCACCATCTTTGTCAACCTGAAGGTCAGGGCGTACATCAACGAGATGCCCCGGGACGACGAGTACGTCCATACCGACTATCCCGATGTCTCCGGCGCCCCACAGGTCATTGTGGTGGGTGCCGGTCCCGGTGGCTTGTTTGCCGCCCTCCGGCTCATCGAGCTGGGACTGCGCCCTGTGGTGCTGGAACGTGGCAAGGACGTGCGCGAACGCAAGCGCGACCTGGCACAGATTGCCAAGACGCAGCAGGTCGATGCCGAGAGCAACTACTGCTTTGGCGAGGGTGGGGCAGGAGCCTACTCGGACGGCAAGCTCTATACGCGCTCCAAGAAGCGCGGTTCCATAGAGAAGATACTCAACGTCTTCTGTCAGCATGGGGCATCCACCAATATCCTGGCCGATGCCCATCCCCATATCGGTACGGACAAGCTGCCGCGCGTCATTGAGAACATGCGCTCCACCATTCTGCGTTGTGGCGGCGAGGTACACTTCCAGACCAAGATGACGAGGCTGATTCTGCAGTCCGACCGTGTGGTCGGCGTGGAGGCCCTCAGCCCTCAGCCCTCAGCCCTCAGCCATCATACCTATCTGGGACCGGTCATCCTGGCTACGGGGCACTCTGCCCGCGACGTCTATCGCTACCTGGCCGATGCCCGTGTGGAGATAGAGTCCAAGGGCATTGCCGTCGGCGTGCGTCTGGAGCATCCTGCAGAACTCATCGACCAGATACAATACCACTCGCGGCAGGGTAGGGGCAAGTACCTGCCGGCAGCCGAATACTCGTTTGTCACACAGGTCGACGGACGCGGTGTCTACTCGTTCTGCATGTGCCCCGGAGGCTTTGTCATTCCTGCCGCTACCGACCAGGAGCAGATAGTGGTCAACGGCATGAGTCCCTCCAATCGTGGAGGACGCTGGTCCAACTCTGGCATGGTGGTCGAGGTACGGCCCGAAGACTTACTGGGAATTGGCATTGAAGCGTCAGGGGTGAAGGGCGAAGAGCCTTCTCCGCTTGCGATGATGCATTTCCAGGAACAGCTGGAGCGCGACTGCTGGCAACAGGGCAACAGGAAGCAGACCGCCCCCGCTCAGCGCATGGCCGATTTCGTCAACAAGCGGCTCAGCTACGACCTGCCGCAGAGCTCCTATGCTCCAGGGCTGATATCGTCGCCCCTGCACTTCTGGATGCCCCAGTTCATCAGCCATCGTCTGCAGGAGGGCTTCAAGGCCTTCGGACGCCAGAGTCACGGATTCCTGACCAACGAGGCCGTGATGATAGGTGTCGAGACGCGTACCAGCAGTCCTGTGCGCATAGTGCGCAATCCCGAGACGCTGATGCACGTCCGCCTGGAGGGCCTGTTCCCGTGTGGCGAGGGTGCCGGCTATGCCGGTGGCATTGTGTCGGCAGGTGTCGACGGCGAGCGCTGTGCAGAAATGTGCGCGAAGTATATGGATATGAATCGTGATTGTTAAAAAAAGTGAGTCAACAGCACTTTTTGGGCTTTTCACGCTTCACTTTTATCCGAAATTCGTATCTTTGCAATTTAGATATATACATTTACTAAAAACCAAAATAATTATGTTATCACAGCAAGATTTGAAGCAGTTGGCTCAGAAGGGTATCTCTGAGGCACAGATTGAGAGACAGTTAGGCGAGTTCAAAACAGGCTTCCCCTTTCTGAAGCTGGAGGCTGCAGCCGCCATCGGCAAGGGCATCGTCGCCCCCACGGCAGGCGAGCGTCAGCAGTATGTCGAGGCTTGGAAGCAGTACAAGGCCGCAGGCAAGCGCGTGGTCAAGTTCGTACCTGCATCGGGTGCCGCCAGCCGCATGTTCAAGGACATGTTTGCCTTTGTGGATGCCGACTATGACGTGCCTACCACCGATTTCGAGAAGAAGTACTTCGACAACATTGAGAAGTTCGCTTTCTATAAGGAGCTCGATGCAGCCTGCCAGAAGAACGAGGGCAAGGGCATCAAGGAACTGATGGCTGCAGGCCAGTACAAGGCCGTTGCTGCCAACATGCTGAAGGCCGAGGGGCTGAACTACGGACAGCTGCCCAAGGGCCTGCTCCTGTTCCACAACTACTCCGAGGGTCCCCGCACTCCCATGGAGGAACACCTCGTGGAGGGCGCCCTCTATGCTGCCAGCAATGGCGAGGCCCATGTCCACTTCACCGTCTCACACGAGCACATGGAGCTGTTCAAGCAGAAGGTAGCCCAGAAGGCTGACCTCTATGCCCAGAAGTACGGCATCAAGTACGACATCACCTTCTCTGAGCAGAAGCCCTCTACAGACACCATCGCTGCCAATCCTGACGGCACCCCGTTCCGCAACAGCGACGGCTCGCTGCTGTTCCGTCCCGGTGGTCATGGCGCACTCATCGAGAACCTGAACGAGATTGAGGCCGATGTTATCTTTGTCAAGAATATTGATAATGTCGTCCCCGACCGCCTGAAGCCCGACACCGTCGAGTGGAAGCAGGTCATCGCCGGCGTGCTGGTCACCCTGCAGAAGCGTGCCTTCGACTATCTGAACCTGCTCGATTCCGGTCAGTACACCGCCGAGCAGATAGAGGAAATCGCCAACTTCGTGCAGCATGATCTCTGCTGCATCAAGGCTGATATCCAGGAGCTGAAGGGCGCCGACCTCGTTGCCTATCTGCGCAAGAAGCTCAACCGACCCATGCGCGTTTGTGGTGTCGTGAAGAATGTCGGAGAGCCTGGAGGAGGCCCGTTCCTGACCTATAATCAGGATGGCACTGTGTCGCTTCAGATTCTGGAATCCAGTCAGATAGACAAATCAAACAAGGAGTATATGGAGATGTTCACCAAGGGCACCCACTTCAATCCTGTCGACCTCGTCTGCGCCGTCAAGGACTATAAGGGCCAGCCCTTCAATCTGCCCGACTATGTCGACAAGACCACTGGATTCATCTCTCAGAAGTCCAAGAGCGGCAAGGAGCTCCAGGCCCTCGAGTTGCCCGGACTCTGGAATGGTGCCATGAGCGACTGGTCGACCGTTTTCGTTGAGGTTCCCCTGGCTACCTTCAACCCCGTCAAGACCGTCAACGACCTTCTCCGCAACCAGCATCAGTAAACAGCGTTTTGTAATAGATTATATCAAGAAGAGAGGCTCCCTGTTCGTCGGGGTGCCTCCCTTTTCTGTTCTCCGTCGGACCTACAGCATTGCTATCGGTCCGTAGCCCATACAACTCGTCACGCCCAGCGTGGTACCTATTGCTGTCAGAATCGAAACCAGAATCTGAATCAGCGTCTTCCATGTCTCTTTCTTCATAACTTTAAATTTTAATTACTGAAAAACCTAAATGTCATAAGTGGGTAAGTGGGTAACTGGGTAAGTTCAGAAGTGAAATGATATTTTTTCTTAATTTGCAGGTTCAAATGAGATGATATTGCATATTTTTTTGTAACTTTGAAAGATTTCTCAGCTACGTCCTTCTATCGAAATAATATGCTGATTTTTCTTATGTATCGAATTATTTTACTACCTTTGCACACATAACACTGACCGATATGGCTATTGGTATCTTTTCCAAGGTATAAAACAAAACATGGCATGCAATGAGCCGACATCAGGGTTTGTCAGATCGGATGACATCCTAAGAACAGACCGATTCACGGACTTTTCCACCGTGCCCAGCAGAGGATATAATCTGCTGGTACGAGCAAAGCGTCATGGACGGTGGTGGATGCTGAAAGGACTGAAGGAATCCTATCGGAATGATGCCGTCTATCAGGTTCTGTTACAAAAGGAGTATGAGATAACCAGCCAGTTGCAGCACCCGATGATAGTCTCCGTCTTTTCCCTTGAAGAGGTTGAGGGATTTGGGCCATGTATCGTGATGGAGTGGATAGAAGGCCTGACGCTGAAGGAATGGCTGGCACAGGGGAAACATTCGCGAAAACAGCGCCGCCACGTGGCAGACATGCTTTTAGAAGCCTTGGCCTATGTGCAAAGCCGACAGACACAGCACCGCGACTTGAAACCCTCGAATATCATGCTCACCCACGATGGGCAGCACCTGAAGCTCATCGATTTCGGACTGTCAGACACCGACAGCCATACCATCTTGAAAGCTCCAGCAGGCACAGAGGGCTATATGGCACCTGACGGGCCGTCTGACATTTATTCGCTGGGGCGCATCCTCCGTGAGCTACGCTTGGGATGGTTGTCGCTTATGGTTATCCGTAAATGTTGTGCGCCAAGTAATCGACGTTATACTGATGTTGAGACTATCAAGAGAGATTTGCACCGTTGCTGGCTGGGGCCCAAATGGATTCTTCTCATCATCTGCCTTGTAGCTTTGGCAACTGGTCTCTATCAGATGAACCGTACGCATACACGACAAGGACTGCAAACGGTCAGCGACTCGTTGAAAGTTCTCAAAGAAGAAAATCAAACAAAGATGACTGTTGAGCAGGCAGCAACAGACTCATTACAGTTTCAGACAGACAAAATCCGCGAACAGCAAGAGTCAGAACGGGCAACCATCCAGAAACGCCAAGATGGCATTGCTGCTGCAAAGAGAAAGATAGACCGACAGATGGCTGCGTATGGCATACAGCAGATGTTCGACACAGTAACTTGCCAGCGTAACATCACCATCCCATTCCTGAGAATCACCGATGAACTGATCAGGAACACCAAGGAGCCTGAATTAAAGGAATACA
>JAEEGL010005140.1_pt1 | contig 10543 bp, 6 predicted proteins | sample 9134231 | NCBI WGS metagenome assembly JAEEGL01 (sample SAMN16246548, study PRJNA631951) | gut metagenome | biome: gut microbiome; feature: rumen; material: fiber-attached | host: Bos | place: Iran: Karaj | collected 2018-10
AAAATTAAAATATTATGTTATTCAAACAATGAAAAATGGACAAGAAACACATTTAATGTATTTTATTATAACAACAACATTCCAATTAATAAATCAGATAACAATGACATTTCATATTTAAATAATAATAATAATAATATAGAAGATAACAAAATCAACAAAAAAATTGAAAACAAAGACAATAACGAAGAAATAATAAACGATGATAATTCGGAAGATAGTGAATATAACAATAGTTCATCAACATCAAAATGTTTTCATTCTCTTTCATTTTGTTATCATATATCAAAAGAAAACATAAACACTCCTATTTTTTTTTCATATTGTTATCCTTATACATTTTCTATGCTTCAAGATTTTTTATATTCTATTTCAAAGCAATTATCTCAAAATTCAAAAGATTTAATAAGATTTTCAACATATGATCGTTCAATATGTGGTAATGCAATAGACATTTTATATATAACAAACTTTAAAAAAAAAATTTCATCTAAAAAAACAATTTTTATCACAGGTCGAATTCATCCTGGAGAATCAAGTGGTTCATATGTAGTAGAAAGTGTAATAAAAAATTTATTATTTAATGAACAATATAAATCACTTTTAGATAAATATATTTTTAAAATAATTCCAATGATTAATGTTGATGGAGTTATAAATGGAAATTATAGATGTAATATTATGGGAAAAGATTTAAATAGATTTTGGCATGAGCCAAATAATATTACATATGAAATTATGAAAATTAAAAATATTATTAATTTAACTAAACCAAATTTTTTTTGTGATTTTCATGGACATTCAAATATGCCTAATTCTAGTATTTATGCTTGTAGTAATAAAGAAGAAAAAGTTTTTGTGAAAATTTTTGAAGAAGGAGAATTTTATAATAAAGATGAAACAATTTTATGTATTTCGAAATCTAAAAAAAATACTGGAAGAGTTGTTATGTTTAAAGAAATGAAAATTAGAAATAGTTTTGCTATTGAAACTAGTATTCATAGTGTTTTTAATAAAGGAAATAAAAATGATAATAAAAATAATGATGGAATTAAGTTGGAACATTTTGAAAAAATTGGAGAAGATTTTGTTAATAGTTTATTAATTTGGAGTAAGCAAAAAAATTATGATAAAATCTATAAAGAAATTAATAATGAAGATGTAAATGTTTGTTCGGAAATTGTGAAAAATATTATTAAAGAAGAAAATGAAAATTATTTAGATTATATATTTAAAAATAAAAAATTAAATTCATTTGATTTAAAAAAAATAGAAAATTATGATGAAAATAATGAACAATAAAATTAATATTTATTATAATATTATTAATATTTTTAAAAATTATTTTTCAATTAAAAATTGAAAAATAAATTTTTATAAAAATTCAATAATTTTTTTTAATTAAAAAAAACATTAAAAAATTAATTTAAATTATAATATAAAATGAATGAAAATGAAAATAATAATAAAATAGATGTTTTAAAAATTGTTAGACAATATGACAATCAATTTAAACAACATATGTTAAAATTAAAACAAATCGAAGAAAATGAAAATAAAATTAATTTAAATGACATTAATAAAGAACTTGAAAATATAAAAAAACAACAACAATCAAATAATTTTATTCAAAAATTAAAACAAAATTCTATTAATAAAAATTTAAATAAAAATTTAAATCAATTTAATAATCATACTGATAATTATAAAAATTATGTTTTAAATAAACTAATGTACAGTGAAGAAAGTAATGATGAAGATGATAAATTTGATGAAAATAATAATTCAATGGAATTATCTAATGAAGATAATAATAAAATTAATAATATTAATTTAAATAATGATAATAATAATAATATTAATAATAATATTAATAATAATATTAATGCTTTTTCTTTTAATCAAAAAATTAATGTTCCTGAAACATTAGAAACAAATGAAGAAAATGAAATAATAAATAATAATAATAATAACAAAAATAATAATAATCAAACAGATACAAATGGAAATTTAGTAAATTATGATAGTAATATAATAAGTATAAAAAATTCAAATTTAAAAATAAACAATAATCCATCAGCAATAAATAATATTAAAAACAATCGTTTAGTAAAATTTGAGCCAATAGAAAAAGAATTTAATTCAAAAGAATCAAAATTATCAGAATTTCTTCAAAATTTTAAAAATAAAGAATTAGAATTAAAACAACAAAAAGAATTTGAAGAACAATTAAAACAAAATTTAATAAATGAAGAAAATAACATCACCGAAACACATAGAAAAAATTTAGGTAAAGTAATTGAACAATACATAGACCAAAATGATTCAGAAAATAATGAAAATTTAGAAGAAGAAGAAGAAAATGAAGAAAATAATATTTATGAAAATTATATTTTAAAAAATAATAATAATAATAAAAAACAAATTCCAGTTGAAATTTCAAATCAAAAAATAAAACAAAAAAATAATTTTAATTTAAATGCAAAAGATAAAATAAATTTAGCAATAAAAGAAAATCAAGGAAGAGCAAAATATACAGCTCAAACTTATAGTGCAATTCAAAAAATGAATAAACCTTATAAAAAACCAATAAAAAAACCAGGAATTTTTGAAAAGAAAATATTAAATAAAAAATATAAAGGAAAAACTGATAGAGTTGCTATTAATAATATGTATAATGAAGCTTGGAAAAAACATAAACATAAATTATAAATATATAAATATATAATAATATATTTAATATCAAAATAATAATTAATATAAATTATTTTTTATTTTAAATCATTTTCATCATTTTCATTATTTTTTGAAGTGTCTATTAAATTTTCATTATTATTTTCATGTTTAAAATTAGCATTAACTGTTTTAACCATTTGTTTTGAAACATTAGTACTAAATTCAATAGTTATATCTTTTAAATTATTTCTTGCTTTTTGTTCATCTTTTTCTTCAATGCTTTGATAAATTTTTTCTATGTTATAAATTAAATCTTCTTTACTTTCTGATTCATTTTTTGCTATGTTCAAAAAATTTAAATATTGATCAATTTCATTATTACATATTAATAAAATTAATAAACTTCCATAATAATGCATTAAATGTTTTTTTTCATCTTGAGTATTATTTTTAATTAATGTAATAATATCTTTTAAATTATCAATTGCTTTTTGAAAATTATTTGAAATACATAAACAATCTACATATAAATTAACAATTTCATAAATATATCCAATATCATCAGTTTTTTTTTTCATTATTAATATATGATAAGTTTCTTTTATACAATTAAAACCAATATTTAATATTTTTTCAGCATAATTATAATTCTTTTTTTCAATGTAAATTAAACTCATATTTTTAATTGCTTTTAATCCAAAATCATAATTTTTTCCTAATTTATATGCAATTTGAGCGTTACTAATTGATGCTAATGAATTTTTATCATCTTTTAATAAATTCACATAAATTTTTGCTATTTTTTCATGTTCATTTCCTTCTTCCCAAAAACTTTTTATTGCTCTAAAACAATATGTTAATCTTTGTCTACATAAAAGTTCATCTTCGTATTTTGAATTTCCATGAAATGTTTCTGCAGATTTTTGTAATAATGTTATTGCTCCTAAATAATCTGGGGTAAAACGACATTTTAAACATGATGTTGTTAATAAATCTAATGCTTTTTGATAATCATTATTTGCTTCATCAAATTTTATTAATTCATTTTTCATTTAAATTTTTATTTAATATTATTTATTATTATTAATATAAATAATATTATTATTGATTATGATTTTATATTAAATTATAGTTAATTAATTAGTATTAATTTCTTCTTTTTCCAAAATTTGTTAAAAACAAAATAATTATTAACAATAATATTATATAACATGTAATAATAATTTTTAAATATTGTGGTATTTCTTTTTTGGAATTTAAATAAAATTCAAATTGAGTTAAAATTTCATTTCCAATATTTGTAAATTCAACATAAAAATGTTTAAATTTAGCTAATTCATAATTACCTTTTTTAACATAATTTTCATCATCTTTTTCAATTGAATGTAAAATAGTTGATATTTTATAATAAAAATTTGGTTCAGTTGATTCAAAATTAACATGTAATATATCTGATTTTACTTTAGAACAGTTAAATTCATAAACATAATTTTTTTTAATAAAAAAATCATTTAAAATTTTTGAATTACAATCAATTACAACTGGTGCAAACATTATTTTTCTTAAAAAATTATCTGTTAATTTTGGTAAAAAAGAATAATTTTGAACATAAAAATAATTTTTAAATATTGTGTAATTTGGATTTTTAATAAAAAATTCATCTTTTTCTTTGTTTGGAAAGTAATTTTTTTTTGAAAATAAAATAAATTGACATTTATTTATATATTCAATATTATCTATATCATTTAATGTATGATTTATAGTAATATTTTCATGTTTTAAATTAATTTCTTCATTATACATAACAACCATAATTTTTTTTATTCCATTATCTATTTGGTCAAATATTTTTTTATTATTTTTAAATATTTCTTTTAAATTCATTTTTCCTGAATCTTTTTTGTTCTTATTAAATGATTTTACATAATTATCAATTTTTGAATTTATTGTTTTATAATAATCATTAAATTCAATTAATTTTTTTATATGTTTGTTGTCAACTAAATTCAATTGAAATTGATATTTCATTTTTCTTCCTTTTTCAACAACTGATTTAAAAAATTCTTGAAATTCTTTTGATAAAATAAAATCATTTCCAATATAAAAATTAATTATAGTTTTTTCTTGAGGAAAAGAATCATCATGTAAATATTTATAATAACTTAAAATAATATTTTGAAAGGCATATAAAAGACTATTAGAACTTCCATATTGTGTTTTATATTCAAAATATTTATTAAAATTTTCTTCAGTTAAATTACATAAATATTCATAACATACTTCTTCAAATAAATTACTATCAAAATGATTTAAATAAATAATCATTTTTATATCTGGATCAAAATCATCAAATTTACATTTAGTCATAGTTTCATTAATTTGTTGGATATCAACTTCTCTACTAATATTATAGATATCTTTTATTTCTATGTCATTAAAAATTATATTTTCTTTTTTTAATGCTTCTTTTATTTCTTTTTTTTTTTTTAAATGAAAACTTGGGTATAATTTACTTATTAATATTTCATTTTTAGTTTTTTCAAATATACTACATATATTATAGGATCTTGAATCTAATAAATTAGCAAAAAAAATAACTGGATCTTTTTGATCATTTTCAATATATAAAAAACGAAATTGTGAAAAAAACATAAAATAAATTTGTTTATCAAAAAATCCATTCCATTTTTCAATATTTTGTTTATCTATTCCCATTGTATAATAATTCAAAATATTATTATTAGAATCATTTAAAAAAATAGATTCTTGATAAATTGAAGTATCTAAATTTGTATAAGTCATATAATTATTAAATGGATAATTTAATTCGTTACTTTCATATAATCCATTTGAAGTTGAATTAAATTCTTCTAAATCTAAAGAAGAATCATCAATAAAAATATTTAAAGCATATGATATATTTTTACTTAGTATTGAAATATATAAAATATTTTCAGATGTAAAAAAAGATATTTCTGCTATTTTATTATTTCCATTTTCATATGGATAACCATATAAATTTATTCCATAATGTTTTATTGAATAATCTACAATTGTTGGAGTTGAATTTTTGTCACTTACATAAATATTAAAATAAGGTTCTGAAGGAAATCCTTCTTTTTCTATTATATTTAAATTAATATTAGCTAATTTTTTATCATTTGAATTTAATGAAATATTATAATTTTCATATATAAAATTTTCACTTTGAATTTCACCAAAAATTGTTTCATTTTCTTTATAATTTATTTTTTTTGATTTTGAACATAAAGTTGTTGTTAAAATAGAAGGAATATCATATTTATCATTTAATATTAAGGAATCTGAATCAAAAATAAAAAATAAATAATAATTTAAAAATTTTAAATAATTGTTTGAAAATTTAGAATTAATCATAAATTCATTTTCTATGTTTTCACTATTTATAAAATTTATTAAATTATTATAATCATTAATATTTAAACTTGTATATAAAATTGGAATTAATATTTTTCTAATATATATATTATCTTCTTTAAAAATTTCTTTTATATCATTAAATAAAATATCAAAATCTATTACTTGTTCTTTTAATTCATCTGGAAAATCACCTAATTCTCTATAATTTTTTATAATTAAGTTATTATTATTTTCTTCAATAAAAATAATTGATACTAAAAAATTATTTTGTTCTAAAAAATTATCAGTCATTTTTTTTATATATTTCATATCTATATTATTAATTGTTCCAGTTATTAAAAATAAAACATGAAATTTTTTATTACAAAAAGGTAAATATGGATTTAAAATCATAGATTCTTTTTTTCTGATAAAAGGAATATTTTTAGATTCATTCATTCTTAAAGAAAATTGTAAAATATCAAATTTTGAAGAATATTGTGTAAAATTAATTTTTTGATTTAATAAATATTCAGCCAAATATATAGTTCTTAAAGAAATATTATTTTGAAAATCATAATATTTGTCTATAATATAATCTAAATATTTTTTATTTATATTATCAATTTCATTTTCATCTAAACAATATAAAGATTCATTATTTTTATATTTTTTTACTAAATCTTTTAATTTATCATTATGTATATGATTTAAAACATTATTTGTTAAATGTTTAAAAGAAATATGTAAACCAATATAAATATGACTATCATTTTTAAAAAAATATGGACATTCTAAATTATAAAATAAATCTTTCAGAAAATTATAATCATATGTATTTTCATTTTCTTTTAAATAAGTTATATTTCTATTTGTTAATCCACAAGAATAAATTAATAATTTTTCATTATTATCATTTTTTATAGTAACATTTTTATTTAAACTACAAATAAATTCATTGCATATATATCCTTTACAAAATATGTATTTGTTTATTATAAAAAATAATGATATTATAATGAACATTTTAAAAATATTTTTATTAAAAACAAAATTATTTAATAATAAAAAAAAAAATAATTTAATTTTATTTATTATTTTATAATCATAAAATTCAAATAAAAAATGTTTTTAATTTTATTAGATTACATTTGATTTATTAAACTATTTTTAAAATAAAAATAAATTTGAAATATAATAATTATAAATTTAAATATAAAAATATTTTAATAACTAAAATGAAAAAAAATAATAATTAATAAAAATTATATTTTTTAAACATTAAATTTTTATTCATTTTTTATTTTCAAAAATTTTAAAATATATTTTCAATTTTAAATATTTTAAATTATTTTAATAATATTTTTATTAATAATATTATGCAAGAATTTGAAGAAAAAAGATTATTAAATGAAATAAATTCAATAATGGAGGATAAATTAACAGATATAAAAAAATCAATTAAACAAATATCAAATAATAATGAATATAGAATAAATATAATAATTCCAAAAAATATGACATTTTGTCCAATGGATATAATTTGTGATTTATATGTAGAACAATATTATCCTTTTAATCCTCCAAAATTATATATTAATACAAATTTTATTATACCTAGTTTATGTGATGGAAGAGATTTTACAGAAGATGTGTTGGGAGAAAAATGGTCTCCTAATTTTTGTTTAGAAGATATTATTTTAAAATTACCTAAATTTATTATAAATTATAATGAACTAATAAAAGAAGGATACATAATTTTTGTTGGAAAATATTATTTAAATAAAGAATATAATCTTAATAATTTAGAAAATTTATCAAATTATACAAAAATAATAAAATATCAAGAAATAATAAATAATAAAACATTAATTACAAATAAATTTTTATTAATAAGTGATATAAATTTTTGTTTATTTGATATAGATAAAAAGAATAAAAATTTAGGAACTTTAATTTTTTGGTCTAATCTAAAAGCTTTAATCACATTAAAAAGAAATTTAAATGAAAATTCAATAAAATTTTATTTTAAAAATAAATTAATTCATCAAAAATTATTTGAATTAACTTTGATTACAAATGAAAATTCTGATGAAATAATAAATTGTATTTTAGGAAAAATGAAATGGTTTGGAATTAATTATAATATTAGTAAAAAAAATTTAAATAAAAAATTAGGAAAAATTCCTAATACAGATATTGAAATGGTTGAAAATCAAATTGAAGAATATGAAAAAAAAATAGAAAATGATGTTCCTACTATTGAAATTACACAATTTTTAATGACTTTATATGAAAAAGCTATTGAATTTTATTCTGCAATAAATGATACAAAATATAAAATTTATATGCAAAAATTAAATGAAATATTAAAATCAGAATCAATGATTGAATTTATGAAAAAACCAAAAATTGAAGAAAAAAAAAATGAAGATAATATAAATAAGAAAGAAAAAGATAATAAATTTGATAATAATAATAAATTATATGCTTCAAACATTAAAATATCTTTATCAAATGAAAATGACAATATTGAAATAGATGATGAAGAAGAAGAAGAGGAAGAGGAAGAAGAGGAAGTGGAAAGGGGTGAAAAAAAGAAAGAAAATAAGAATGAGAAAGAAAGTGAGAAAGATAAAGAAAAAGAGAAAGAAATCGAGAAAGAGAAAGATAAAGAAAAAGAGAAAGAAATCGAGAAAGAGAAAGATAAAGAAAAAGAGAAAGAAATTGAAAAAGATAATGAAAATGAAAAAGAGAAAGAAATTGAGAAAGAAAATGATAATATGAATGATGAAGATATAAAAGAAAAAGTTGAATAAATTTATTAAATAATTAAAAAAAGAATAATTAATTATATTTAATTTATTTATTTTGATATAAATATATATAAATAAAATAAAATTCAAAAAAAATTGTTTTGTTATTTTAGCCTTTAAATTTTTATATAAAATTTATATTATTAATATGTGTATTAATATTTAATTAAAAATAAAGATATTTGTTTGAATTAAAAATAATTTTTATAATTAAAAAAATATATATATTAATTTATATTATATATCATAATTAATAATTTGTTTATTATATTTTTTTTTTCAATTATTTAAATAATAAAAAAAAATAAATATGGTTGAATATCGTTTGGAAGATATTAATATATTAAAAGTTTTACCAAAAACCTTATTTTTTAAAGGAAAAGATATAGATACTAATGAATTATTTAATAAAACACCATTAGTAGGATTATATTTTGGGGCAAAATGGTGTCCTCCTTGTCAAGGTTTTAACCCTGTTTTAAAAAATCTATATAAAAAAATAAATGAAAAAGAAAAAGTATTAGAAATAATTTATTGTTCTTCTGATGAAGATGTTGAAGATTATGTGGATTTTTTAAAAAACAGTAATTGGCCTGCAATAAGTTATAATGATGATAAATTAGAAGAAGTAGGAGAAGTATATGGAATTGAAGACATTCCTCAATTAATAGTTTTTAATAGTAAAGGAAAACTAGTTGATTTAAATGGTAGAAAGGCAATTCAAAAAAATGGAATAAATGGAATAAAAGCATGGTTAGAAAAAGAAAATAAAAAAAAATAAATTTATAAAATATAATAGTTTTTATTGTAAATTTATTTTTATTATATAATAATAAATTATTAAATTATTATTATTATTTTAAATTTATTAAATTATAAAATTAATTTAAATTAATATAATTTGTTTTATATTTTATATATTATTTCTTTAGTTTTCAAAAGAATAAAATTGATATTTTCTTTATTTTTTCATAAAATAAAATTTCATTTATAATATTCATAAAATAAATAAATATATATAAATATTTATAATTAAAAGAAATATATTTTTAAAAATTTTTAAACCATTTATCAAATTCTTGTTGTTTAAGACTATTTTTCTTTTTAATTAATTTTGGGAAATTTTGATTATTTAAATAATCCATATAGGTAGATAAAACTTTATAATTATCTTTTTTAAATTTAACTTTATAAGGAGGAGTAATAGCAAAACTAATTAATTTATTCCAATTAAAATTTTTAAAATAAGGATCGTATTTAATATCATTGAAACTATATAATCTATTTTTAACATCTTTAATCAACATTTTTGTTAATAAATTCATAAATTCTTTATCTTTTACAAATTTAGGAAACTCTAATTTTTGCTTTGCAACTGCTTTATAAACTTCAACCGGATCATCACAATCTTCTCCAAAAGGTAATTTTCCACAAAAAAATTCATACATACAAACTGCTATAGACCACATATCAACTTCAAATGAATAACCTCCACCTTTTAATATTTCAGGTGCCATATAATGAGGAGTTCCTATTACTGTGTTTGTAGAACCTTTTATTTCTTTAACTGTTCCAAAATCAATTATTTTTATATATCCCATTTCATTTACCATTATATTTTCAGGTTTTAAATCCCGATAAACAACTTTTTTTTGTGTAAATAATCAATTGCT